>Ga0302288_1000011_pt1 | contig 191642 bp, 126 predicted proteins | sample III_Fen_N1_1_FD_194549 | JGI IMG/M metagenome (GOLD analysis project Ga0302288, IMG submission 194549) | Peat permafrost microbial communities from Stordalen Mire near Abisko, Sweden - III_Fen_N1_1 | ecosystem: Environmental > Terrestrial > Soil > Wetlands > Permafrost | place: Sweden: Abisko... | reverse complement strand
GAAATCAAAAATCAGTTGCAGGAAGTATTTGCCGATGTTGTAATCTTTAATCAAAAATTGCAAACGCTATTAAATACTAAAACATCAATATCAATTAGCGATTCTAATATTAAGCGTGCCGAATTTCCAGCATTAACTCAAAATAATGATGTAAAAGCAAATCCATCGGTGGGATATGTTCAACAACAAATTGAAATTTCACGATACGAAAAACAATTGGAGCGAAGTAAAATGTTGCCCGATTTTAGTGTCGGTTATTTTAGTCAAACAATGCGAGGAGTTCAAGATGTTAATGGAGTGCCTCAAACGTTTGGCGGTAGTGATCGATTTACTGGATTTCAAGCTGGTATTGCAATTCCTTTGTGGATTTTCCCGTATTCGGCTAAAACAAAGTCGGCAGCTTTGAAGGAAGAAGTTGCTAAAACAAATGCCGAATTTTATACGCAGTCTGTTTCTGGCAATTATAATGCATTAATGGGGGAATATAAAAAATACAGCAATAGTGTTGATTTCTACGAGAAGCAAGCTATTCCCGAAGCAACAAGCATTATCGAGCAAGCAGGTAAAGGTTACAAAGTTGGTGCAATTGATTATCTCGATTACATTGTTAGTCTAAATCGAGCATTAAGCATTAAGCAAAACTATCTCGATGCTCTTAATAATTACAACCAAACCATTATAAATATTGAATTTCTTATTGGTAAAACATTTTAATATCGAATTATTATGACAAAATATAAAAGCATATCATCAACGTTTGTTACCGTTTTAGTCTTTGCACTTTTGGCTTGCAATGGAGGTAAAAAAGTTGAAACCGAAACGAAAGAAGAAAACCTTCCCAGCGATAATGTTGAACTACGTGCCGATCAAGTTAAACTTGCAAATATCGAAACAGCTTCTATCGAATTGCATTCGCTGAGTGGAACATTAAAAGTAAATGGAGTAATTGCTGTTGCACCGCAAGATTTGGCTACTGTTTGTATGCCATTGGGTGGTTTTATTAAAAGCACATCGATGATGGCTGGAAATGCAGTAAGCAAAGGACAGATTTTGGCAATTGTCGAAAATCAAGAATTTGTGAATATTCAGCAAAGCTATTTGGAAGCAAAAAGCAAACTCGAATATGCCGAAGCTGAATATAATCGTCACAAGGAACTGTACAAAGACGATGTGTATTCGCAAAAGAATTTACAAGAAGTTACTGCCAACTATAAAAGTCTTAAATCGCAGGTTAATGCATTAGAACAGAAATTATTGCTCATTGGAATTAAAGTTAAAAATCTAAATGAGAATAATATAAGTAGTTGTGTTTCTATTGTTTCGCCTATTTCGGGATTTATTAAAACGGTGAATATAAATATTGGCAAATATGTTGATCCAACTGATGTATTATTTGAAATTGTAAACACCGACAAACTATTCCTTGAACTAACCCTTTTCGACAAGGACATTCAGAAAGTTTCGATTGGTCAAAAAATCCGTTTCTATATTAATAACGAAACAGAGCAACACGATGCTGTTGTGTACCAAACAGGCAAATCGATGAATGTTGATAAAACCTACAAGGTATACGCAACAGTTTCGGGTGGATGTAAAAATGTGATGCCAGGAATGTATGTTAATGCAATAATTGAAGCTACAAATAACAAAGTCACAGCATTACCATCGGAAGCAATTGTTACCTTCGAGGACAAGGATTATATTTTTATATTCGATAAAAATAAAGAAGAAGCTGGAAAACCATTTACCGAATATCGAATGATTGAAGTTCATAAAGGCGTAAGTGATGGCGGATATACCGAAATTATTTTGCCCAAAGACTTCAATATCAAAACAGCAAAAGTTGTAGTTAAGGGAGCATATAATCTGTTATCGGCAAAGAAAAATGCTGGTGAAATGAGTTGTTAATTATAGAATTGTATTATGGAACACAATCATTCACAAAATTACAACAATAATCTTGGAGATGCTTTAAATTTGGCATCACCATAAATATAAACATTATAGGAGTTGAAATTATTTATGGATATTTTTCAAATTCAATGGCTTTGATAAAATCTAAAATATCGAATATTCAATTCTATTATATCAAATATAGTAATTTTAATTAGTTATAAATTAAAGGTTAATACTTCTTACCTTCTCTCATTATATATTATTTACTTTAAATTTTTAACAGTCTAGTTAAAATTATAGTATAATTAAAATTGATAATAAAATTTGTTAATTCAAATTTTATATTTATTAAAGTAATTTGTTTTTAAACCATTTGAACGAACAATACAAAATGTCGTACATTTCAGCATTATTTATTTAAAATATATAATACTTTAAAAAGTTAGAATGAAAAACCTATTTAAATTTGGGGAAAATGTTGAAGGATACAACATTCCTGTTTTAAACGAAAGAGAAGTACGTGCCGCAGCTGGAATATTCTTTATTTTGATGTATACTTCATTGATGCTGATAATATTCAATCAAAATTTTACATTTCTAAAATACAATATCACAATATTTCTATTAGACTTTATAATTCGAGTATTTGTGAATCCAAAGTTTGCACCTTCATTGATTATTGGTCGATTAATTGTTCGAAAACAAACACCCGAATATGTTGGTGCACCTCAAAAAAAGTTTGCTTGGATAATTGGAGTTGTTATGGCCTTAACAATGTTTATATTTTTTAATATTGTTAATGCATATAGCCCAATAACAGGAATTATTTGTATGATTTGTTTAATCTTTTTATTCTTTGAATCTGTATTTGGAATATGTTTAGGATGTTTATTTTATCCTTTATTTTTCAAAGAAAAAATACAACTTTGTCCAGGTGATGTTTGTGAACCTAAAGTAAAACAAGAAATTCAAAAAGTATCGAAAAGCCAGATAATTATTATACTTGGATTGATTGTATTTATAGTTTTATTAGCAAAAACATGTAACAATCATTTTAAGGAAAAACCTTACGATTTGTTTGGTATCGAAAGCCATTCAAAGGCAAAATAATTGATATTAAAAAAGAAGCATTACTTTGGTCGAAAGTAATGCTTCTTTTTTTAGATTCCTTTTATATTATTCTACAGTTACATTGTTGTCTTTATCATTACAACAATTGTGGTAATGTTTCCACCAACCTTCGCGTTTTGGACGTTCACCTTCACAACAATGACCATGATGTCCACTTCCATGGTGACGTCCATGGCCATGACCATGGCCAAAACCAGAGAAAAAGATTTTAGACAAAATTAATAATCCCGCAGCTTGCCAATACGTTACAATTGGTCCGTGAAATAACATTGGAATAAGCCAGTTCCATAGGTGCATGGTACCTAATATAAATAATCCAATTGCAGCAACTCCAAGGATGCCCATGCCTACAAATTTTAATACTTTCATTTCTTTAATTTTTAGTTTTAAATTCTTAAATTTTAGTTAGTTCCTGATACAAATTTCTTAGATTTTGCCTAAGAGCTAATACAGCATAACGTTTTCTAGATATTAAAGTATTGACTCCAATTCCTGTCTTTTCCGAAATTTCATTGAAACCTATTTCGTCAAATTCGTTTGTAATGAAAACGCTACTCTGTTCTTCTGGTAAATCTTTCAGCGTTTTTTCAATGACTTGCCATATCATTCTTTTTAGTTCTTCGTCTTCGGGCGATGTTCCTAAATCGGGAATTATTTCTTCTAGCGAAATAGGTCCATCTTCGTTGTTCTTTTCAAATTGACTAAATGGTTCAGCCTTCTTTTTCCGAAATAAATCGATTATTCGATTATCGGCAACTCTATAAATCCACGCTGTAAGATTTTCAATAGTCTTAATTTCTTGAAATCCTATTGTTAATTGGTAGAAAACATCCTGCAGAATATCTTCAGCAACTACAGTATCGGAAATTTTCTTCCTGATATATCCAAGAAGACGTCTCCTCTCAAGATTATATACATTTCCAATTTTTTCCGATTCTTTAGGACTCATTATTTAACTATTTACTTCCATGACGAACATGGTTGAATAATATTTTAAAGAAATTGAAAAAAAATTAAATTGTTATGTTTTCTATAGAATTGTGCTTTAAATAAGTCATTATTCTATCTTACAAATACAAATTTATCTGAAGTAGATAATTCAGGATTAAACCAATAGCGTTCTACATTAAAATTCTTGAGTAATTCTGGATCTTCAATTTTGTTTTGAATAATATAGCGAGCCATTAAACCTCGAGCCTTTTTGGTATAAACGACAATCGTTTTGAGTTTGTCAACCTGAAGTTCGTAGAATTCAACATCAATAACTTTTGCCTTTAAAAGTTTCTTATTTACCGATTTAAAATATTCGCCAGATGCTAGGTTTACAAGTATTTGAGATTTATTATTTTGTTTTAAAATTTCGTTTAATTTCAAAGTAATTGTATTTCCCCAATACTCGTAAAGACTATTATATTCTAATGGTTCGAACTTAGAACCAATTTCGAGTCGATAAGGTTGAATTAAATCGAGTGGACGAATTACACCATATAAACCAGAAAGTATTCGAAGATGATTTTGCAAATAAGTAAAATCATCAAGACTTAAGGTTTTAGCATCCAATCCATTATACACCTCACCATTAAACATAAGTATTGCTTGTTTTGAATTTTCGATGGTAAAAGGTAATTGCCAATTATAAAATCGAGAGTAATTGGTTTTCGCAATTGCCATATTTGTTCCATATAAATCAGCCAAATCATCAATACTTAGTTCACGCATATAATGAATCAATGCTTCCGATTTTTTCAAAAATTCTGGAATCGTGAAATCAGATATTATCGATTGAGGTTTAAGATTCAAAATTTTGGCAGGCGAAATAATTATAAGCATAACAACTAATTTTAGCAAATATACTTGAAAAACATAATTTATATATTTTTGTTTAGAGCTTGTTTAATTTAGGTTCGTTACCTTTGTATCTTACAGTAAAAAATATTATGAAAAGATTATTTACAGTTTGTACAATCTTAACATTTACTATTCTTTCGATAAATAGCTTTTGCCAAACAATTTCGATCGTTAATAAAACCTTTGTCGTAAATGGGAATAGTAATTTACCAATATATTTTAATGGAGCAAATACACCTTGGGAAGCATGGAACGACTTTGGTGGAAATTTTAATGCGTCGAAATGGTCGCAAGATATGCAAGACCTTAAAGCATGTGGAATAAACGCTACAAGAATTTGGTTTAGCTGCAATGGCGACGGTCAGCCAAAAGTTGCTTCAGATGGAACTGTAAGTGCACCTACACAAGCATTTTGGAATAATTGCGATGACTTATTCGAATATGCGCAACTAAATGGAATTTATGTTATGGCAACATTAATGTCATTCGATCATACAAAATCGTCAAATAACGTATCATCGAATTGGCAAAAAATGATGAACGATACATCGAAAATAAGAACATACTTAAATAATTATCTAATTCCATTTGTTAATCGATATAAAAGCAATCCTTATTTGTGGAGTATTGATATTTGTAACGAAATTGAATGGATTGCAGAAAATGGTACAAAAACCAATAGCGATAAAAATTGGGGTTGTAGTTACTCTGTTCTTCAACGTTTTGTGGCAATGTGTTGTGTTGCAATGCATAGTAGCGAAGTTAGTCGAAGCGACGGTTCTAAAGTTCTTGTAACAATGGGTTCGGCAGCAACGAAATGGAATGCAACAAAGAAACGAAATGGCTCATTCAGCAGTTCTTGGGTTGCAAATCCAGATGGAAATAAATGGAGCGATGCTGCACTTCAAGCTAGTTACAATAACGCCAAAGCTTATCTCGATTTTTATTCACCACATTTTTATGGTTGGGTAAATGAATGGTTTTATAATCCATTCGAAAAATCGCCAGCCGATTTTGGAATAAATGAAAAAGCTTGTATGATTGGAGAAATGCCTTCGCACGATCCATTTCCTATTCCTAATTCGTCATCGACAAATACAAATATGCCGATGTTAACCGCATTTAATAATCTTAAAAAATTAGGTTGGCAAGGTCATATGCCTTGGACAGCAAACCTAACAAATAACCTAACAACAGAAGTTGGAACTTTAGATGATTTTGGAACTGCTTCTCTAGCATTTAAAAACGCAAACGAATCGTTGATATATCCAAGCGTTTCAGCAACTATTACAGCAAATGCATCGATTAAAATATATCCAAATCCAGTTGTCGATAAATTAACAATTTCGATAGAAAAACCATTTTCGGAAGCAACGATAACCATCTTTAAATACGATACAACAATTGTTTATAAATCTGCAATTTCTGGAAATATAACAGAAATCGATATGAGTAAATTGCCAAAAGGTTTATATATTGTAAAAATATTTACCAAAGAATTTGGAGTGTTTATAAGAAAAATCGACAAGTAATTTTATGAAGAAAACAGATTCAAAAGTTCAAAAACAACAATTAAAACAATCTGTCGAAAACCCAAAAAGTATATCTCAAGTTTGGGTTTGGCTCTTTTTCGTTTCACTATCAATTATCACTTTTTCCATTTATAGCTTTTCCACAAAATGTGGTTACGTGTGGGACGATGGCTTATACATAACCAAAAACAACGACATTCAAAACCTTCGTTGGGAAAATATAAAGCTATTCTTTACCAGCTTTTATGCTGGTAATTACCAACCTTTAAGTATGTTGATGTATGCCATCGAAAATAAACTTTCGCACGACCCTATTTCTCTTTTTCACATAGATAACATTCTCATTCACATAGTAAACAGCATTCTTGTTTTTATAGTAATTCAAAAATTAACCTCGGGAAATGTTTGGGTTGCTAGTATAACCGCTGCTTTCATTGCTGTTCACCCCATGCACGTAGAATCGGTAACTTGGATTTCGGAACGTAAAGATGTTTTATACACTTTCTTCTTTTTACTATCACTTGCGTTTTATTGCGATTATATTAAAAAGCCTAAGATTTATCTTCTAGCAATAGTCTGTCTATTTTTCGTACTATCTTGTTTAAGTAAATCGGCTGCAGTTATACTACCATTGGTTTTAGTTTTATTCGATTATTATACAAATCGTACATTTCATTGGAAAATGATTGTGGAGAAACTACCCTTTTTCGTGATATCTCTTGCATTTGGAATTATTGCCATAAATAGTCAAAAAGATTCGGGTTCTATTCAAGAAATGGCACCTACAATGTCGTTTATCGAACATATTTCCATCGTTTCATTTTCTAGTTTAAATTATATTTGTAAAGCAATTATACCTATAAACCTTTCGATTCTGTATCCTTACCCAATTGAAATTGGCAAAATACTTCCTTTGTATTATTATCTGTCGATACCAGTACTTTGTTCGTTATTATTTTTTGTTTGGTATTCACGTAAATGGGGAAAAGATATACTTTTCGGATTTCTATTTTTTATACTTACTATAATTCTCGTTCTACAATTAATTCCAGTTGGAGCAGCATCAATGGCCGATAGATATAGTTATGTTCCATATATCGGACTCTTTTTTATTATCGGGAAATTATTCGAAAAACTTTGGGACGAAAAACGATTTAAGAAACAATACAAACAAATTGCTATTGTTGTCTTATTGATTGGTTTTGTATCTTTTGCAAGCATCACGGAAATGAGAGTAAAAGTGTGGGAGAACGAAGAAATTTTATTCTCCGATGCTATAAATAAATATCCTCAATGTAACTTCCCCTATTTTGTTCGAGCATCAAATTATATTGATGTATATGTCGATAGACTGTTTGCAAACGATTCAATAAATAGAAGAATTTATATTAACAAAGCACTTTCTGACTATAAAAATGCATTAATATATACCATAAACCCTAAACGAAAAGCTGATGTTTTATATAGCATTGGATATAGTTATGCTAAATTAAATGATATTGTAAAAGCTGTTGAATATTACAATAAATGTATCGAAATATCACCAAATGGAAGTACAGCTAGTTTAAATCGTGGAAGTTGTTATCTCGATTATTATGCAAATATTGTATATAAAAACAACAAACTCGAACACGAGAAATATTTAAAATTAGCTCAAAAAGATTTCGAGAATGTTATTCAATATACCGATAAAATAGACGATAAAGCAAAAGCTTTTTTCGATTTAGCCTTAGTTTATTTTAATTTACAAGATAATGTAAGTGCAATTAAATATAACAGCGAAGCAATTGCCATTTATCCCGACTATACCGATGCATATAACGACAGAGGCTGTGCAAAGTTTAACATGAAAGATTATAAAGGTGCACTCGAAGATTACAATAAAGTATTAGAATTAAACCCACAAGATGCAAATGCTTTAGCAAATCGAAACCTTGTTCTTTCTATTTTAAAAAGCACAAAATAAAAAGAGAAAGCTTTTGACTTTCTCTTTCATTTTATCGAGGCATATATTTCGAATGATCATCAGATTTTTCTTCGGAAATATTTTCTTCAGAAGTAACTGATTCTATAACAGTCTGTGTTTCGACAGGATTATAGATTGGTCTTTTTACTGTTTGCGATAATTGTAATTCCGATTCAAACAGCTTTAACCGTTTTGATAAATTTGGATGTGATGATACCTTTTCAGCAAACCATTTCCAAAAACCTTCGCCCGATTGTGCTTGTAATAAATATTCAGAGACATTTACCTTTTTATAAATAGTTCGACCCGAAGCTAAAATTAAAAGACCTCCTTGCAAACCTTTGGGAGCAATACAATGTCCTATTGCATCGCAAGTATATTCGCAAGCTCTAGAATATGCCGAACCAAGAAATGGAATAATTAATGAAGGAAACAAAAGCAAAGATTTCATCATATGATTTCGTTTAATATGTCCTAATTCATGTCCAATTATAAAATCGAGAATCGATTTATCTTGCTCGTATGCCGCTTCGACTATTTCGGAATAAAGAACAATATAATTATGTCCCATAAATCGAGTTGCAAATGCATTTAGCATTCCTCCAGATTGTAAAATATAAACAGTTGGAACATTTTTTAAATTTAAAATAGTTGTTTGTTTTTCAACTGTTTGGTAAATATCTGGAAATTGATTTTTACTAACTTTTATTGCATTTCCTTTAATATATCCAATAAGAATCCCTAATTGAAAAACAATAAGAAAGATAATAAGAGCTGTATAAAAAACAATTATTGGCAATAATTTAGAAGTAAATGGATTATCCAACATTACTAATCCAATTATTCCTAAGAATAAAAGTGCATATATAATTATACTAACTATTAATCTAATAGAATAATAAAAATTTTCTTTAGGGTTTACAGAATAACCAGCTTGTGACTCCATTTTTTAAATATTTAATGATTAAAATTTGAATGCTAAAATAGAAATATTTATTATATCATTTAATAAAATATATTATCGTTTAATGCAACATTAAAAAATGGTTTTGGAGGTCTAACTTTTTGTCCAAATCTTTTTAAGCATGGAGTTCCATCTTTTTGTAACATCGGATAATGAACATTCTTGTAACCAATCCACCGTTCAGGGATGAAAGGCATATCGTGAACAATTTTATTTTGTAAAATTTGCCTAACTTGTTCAGCATCGACACCAATCATAATTTTTGCAGTTTGTGGTGTTACTATAGAAAAAGCTCTTTCTACTTGAAAACATAGTATACCAACTGAATTTTTCCCCCAAGCAGCTTTAGTTAAATCTTTATAACCAAAGCGAGAACGATAAATGGTATCGTTTGTAATTTTAATTGCATTCGGATCAAAACTATCGCCAGTCCATAAAACAATTTTAATTGAAAAGGTATTTACAATATCTGAATATGAAACAATTGCAGCAGCAGTTCTAAATTTATCTTGCTTTTTAAATGCTAAAATATCGTTCTCTGTTAAAAAGCGAAAATGCTTCGACTGAAATCCAATTATTCCTGTCGATTGACTTGTTCCTGTTCTGTCGAAATAATAATTAAATGAGTATCCAATTGAATTATTTCGACCCGATCTATTTGAAAGTAAATCGATTGAAGAATTTATAATTGAATCCTTCGAACCAAATGGCATTACAATTCCAAGACCTAATTGTATTTCAGGACCATGAATTTTGGTTCCATATCCTCGAATATTATAGGTAACTCCAGCTCTAGCATTACATTGAATGTTTGAATTATATAATTGTGCTAAGAAGAAAAGCCCAATTCTATCGACTGTTGTTCCTATGTTTGATGTAATTCCAAAACCAAAAGATGGCTGAGCATAATTATTAACACTTGCCAAATTTAAGCACAACATCAAAACAACATATAAAGCACTATTTTTCAATAATTTAAAAATAAATTTAAGGACAATATTTCCTTTAAGAATTGTTAATTTCCTTCTTACAAAAATATAGTTTTATTATTTGAAAATAGCTTTATGTTATGTACTTTTGAAACAATTATACAAAGTTTGGCAATTGAAAGTAAGTAGCAAATTATATAGTACCTTCGTTATACTGTTATTCATTATTCTAATATTAGGATATGCTGGATTTTTAGTACAACGCACCTTAAATTCTAACTTCCAAAAATACGCAGGAAAAATACTTCCAAATGCAATCGAAGCGATTAAAATGCGTGCAGAAATGGAACGAGTTTCTGAATACTCTCGCCTGTATGAAATTACTGGTAATGGAGAAAATAGATGGAAAGCATGGAATGCAATAAATGGATTACAACGAGACATAAGTACCTATACATTGAGTAGCAAAGGACATATCGCTGACTCAACGTTAAAGAACATTAACAATAATATTGCTTTATTTATTCAATATTCAAGTAATTTCTTAAAAACAGAAAAGAATCAAAGTCCAGGAAAACATGAGGAATTGAAGAATTTAATGAATATTCAACAATTGCGTATTTCATATACATTAAATGTTTTAATAGATAAAGATGTATTAAGTACCAAACAAACAGAAACAATTTTAGGCGAAAAAACGAGAACTTCATTATTATTAATAATTTGTGCTATTGCAATTGCATTATTGGTATTTATTATTGCAATAATTAGTACTTATTTATCTATTCTAAAACCAATTAAAAGTTTAACAGATACAGCTAAAATAATTGGCGAAGGCAATGTAGAAGGCACTATCGAAGACTACATTTTAATTAAAGAAGATGAAATTGGTATATTGGCTCGATCATTTAGAAAAATGGTGAGTCATTTAGTCGAAGTATTTGAATCGAGAAACGAATTAAACACAGAAGTTAACGAAGAAATAGAAAAGAAAAGTCAAATTATCGAATATAACGATAAATTACTTAAAATGAAATCGAAGGGCGAAGTTGGTAATTCAGACCAATTAACTTTATTTACAACGTATTCCGATAATTTAATTCAACCAATAAATGGTATATTAGGATTTATTGAATTATTAAATCAAACAAATTTATCACCCGAAAAGAAAGACTATTTTATTTCACAAATAAGAAACAATGCTGTTTCATTATCACAACTTATTGAAGATTTATCAGATCTTGCAAAGATAGAATCTGGAAAGCTTAAAATAAATAAATCAATATTCCCTGCAATTGATTTTTTAACTGAAATTATTAAAATTGCAGAAATTGAAAAATTAAAAGTCCATAAAAAAGAAGTTAAAATTATTACAAAGCCCGACACATCTATTACTGAATTTTATACTGATAAATATCGAATAAAACAGATTTTCAAAAAACTAATAGATAATGCAATACAACATACAACAAAAGGTCAAATTGAAATTGGATTTGAACTAATACAGAAAGAGAAAAAGATTTTATTTCATGTAAAAGATACAGGTATGGGAGTTCCTTCTCATATTCGACAATCTATTTTTAACAGACAAAAAGGACAACCTAATAATTTAGACAATAAACAAGTTGGTTTTAGTTTAGCCGTTTGTAAAGGAATTTTACAAGAAATGAATGGGGACATTTGGATGGAATCGACCGAAGGAGAAGGTACTACGGTCTATTTTAGTATAAAACAAGAAGCCAAGCAATTAACGAACGAACCAATTACAAGTTCCAATTTAGATTGGCGTGACAAAACAATACTTGTAGCAGACGACGAAGAAATAAACAAAATACTTATTAGCGAATGTTTAGAGCAAACAAATGTGAAACTACTTTTCGCACGAAATGGAAAAGAAGCAGTTTATTTATTCTCAACTACACCTAAAATCGACCTAATATTAATGGATTTAAAAATGCCTGAAATGGATGGTTATAAAGCAACAGAAATAATTAAAATTCAAAACAAAAACATTCCAATTATTGCAAACACAGCCTATGCAATGCTCTATGAACGAGATAGTTGTTTGGAAAAAGGATTTGACGATTATATAGCAAAACCATTTAGTGTTTCGGATTTAATAACAATAATTAATAAACATTTAAAATAAAATTTAACAATGATTCAACGAATTCAAACAATTTATCTATTTGTAGCCTCAATTTTACTTTTAATAACCTCATTACTACCAATTTCATATATTATTGATTCTACGCAACATGTCGTAATTACTATTTATGCTCTTAAAGTCGAAATTAATAATTCGATCTCAACGACAAAATCGGTTTTAACTACAGGTATATTGATGTATCTAGCAATTATCTTTTCGTTTCTAACTATTTTTTTGTATAAAAACAGAAAATTACAAATACTAATTTCATCATTATTAATGGTAATAAGCTTTTTAATTTGTAACCTAATTGTAGTAAACAGCTATATTTTAGTTCCATCAACACAAGCAGTTATGTCGTTCAATTATATTGCGATATTTCCTTTAATTTCTTTAATATTATTTTTTTTAGCATATAGGGCAATAAAAAAAGATGATAAACTCGTTAAATCACTCGACAGAATAAGATAATTTAATAATAAAAATAATAACTTAGAAATATGAAACGATCTGTTAAAACTTTATTTGTAACATTAGGTTGTATTTTAATGTTCAATTTTACACAAGCAGCTGGTGGTGCTGTTTCGAGACCAAAACCAAAAGCAAAAACTGGTAATGGATATAAAATACACATTAAAATCAATGGATTAAAAGACACAACAATGTTATTAGGACATCATTTTGGTGGTAAGAAGTATGTTGTAGATACCGTTAAATTGAATTCAAAAGGCGAAGGTACTTTTACAGGCGATTCTTTACTCGAAGGTGGTATTTATCTAATAATTACACCTGCAATGAATTATTTTGAAGTAATTGTAGATCAAGATCAAGATTTTTCGCTTTCAACAGACACAGTAGATTTAATTAAAAACTTAAAAATTGAAGGTTCTGAAGAAAATACGGTTTTCAATGATTATCAAAATTTTATGGTCGAAAATCAAAAGAAAGCTGCAGCAGAAAAAAAGAAATACGACTATTTCAAAAAAATGGTAGATTCAACTGGCAATCCATCAATAAACAAAAAAGCATTCGAAGATTCTTTAGCTGTTAAGAAAGCTGAACTTGCAAAACTCGATACTATAGTAAAAAACAAATGGACTTATATAAATACAACCTATCCGACTTCACTTTTGACTTCTGTATTAAAAGCAATGAAAGAAGTTGATGTTCCTCCATTCCCGAAAGATGATAAAGGGAAAATAATCGATTCGTCTTTCCAATATAAATATTATAGAACACATTATTTCGATAATATAAATTTCCATGATTCTCGACTATTACGTACTCCTATCTTAGAAAGTAAAATTGACGAATACTTCGATAAAGTTTGTTATCCTCCAATACCAGATACATTATGTAAAGAAGTAGACAAAGTTGTCGATTTATCAAGAGGAAACGACAAAATGTATAGATACGTTGTACAATACTTATTTAATAAATACAACAATCCTAAAATCATGGGAATGGACAGAGTATTTGTTTATATCTCAGATAAATATTACTTATCTGGACAAGCCTCATGGGCTAAAAGCGATACTGCATTTATGAAAAGTATAAAAGATCGTGTTTTACATGTAAGAAACAACTTGATAGGTGAAGTTGCACCTGAACTTCGACTAATGGATTTACAAGATAATTCTGTTTCATTAAGAAGTATCGAATCTGAATACATCGTTCTTTATTTCTTCGACACTGATTGCGGTCACTGTCAAAAAATAATTCCAGAATGGAAAAAAATCTACGATGAAAAGAAATTTGCTGAAAAAGGTATTAAAACAATACTTGTAGAAACACAAATCGACAAGAAAAAAATGGGCGAATTTGCAGAAAAGTATGGAGTAAAAGATTTGCAAATGCTTTATGATCCATATCAAACAACTAACTTTAGGGTTTTGTATGATATTTACAGTACCCCAGTTCCATATATTTTAGACAAGGATAAGAAAATAATTGCTAAAAGAATTGAACCAACAGTAATAGCAGATTTTTTAGAAAAGATGTTGGAACACGATGCAAGTGTAAAAAACAAATCAAAAAAATAGCGAGGTTAAAATTGCTCTTGTATGAAGCTATATAAATGCTTGTGTTTTATCATTGTTTTTTTTATTATTTCAACAAAGTCGATATATTCTCAAGTTGGAAATACAAATGGTCAATACGATGAGGTTGTAAAACAGGCATTTTCTATTCTTCAGGATATCAATGCAGGAAACAAAAAAGCTTTAAAAATCAAATTCACAGAATCTAATTTTCAATCAAAAAAAGAATTTTATAGAACAACAAAATCTTCGAATTTAAAATGGGCAAATGAAATTATTACAATAAATGGTCTCCCAAATAAAGAAGATATAGCTATAACAGGATGGAAAACCTTTTCAAAGGATGATGAATCAAGTTTTTCAATAAATATTACCTTTTATTTTAAGGGTAAAAACGACAAGTATTCGAATAGCGATGACCATATCTGTATTAACTTTATTAAAAGAAACACTGGAATTTATTTACTAAATGGATTAATGCTTTTTAAGAAAAGTGATTTCTATACCCTTAAAAAATTAGGCAATAATTATAGATAATATATTTTTAAGTATATTTACGAAATGAAAAAAGTATTAAAATTTTATATCCTCTTACTATTTGGTATAATTTGTTTTACAATAACAAATGCTCAAGACGATAAAGTATATCGTAATATGTACGATGCTCTTGAAAACCCCAAAGATGTTAAAATACTTGATTTTTCTATTGTTTTAGCCGAATTACCAACCGAAATAGAAGAGCTTAAAAATCTTAAAGAATTGCATCTTTCAAGACATAAATTAACAACTCTACCGCCCGAAATTGGAGCATTAAAAAAGCTTCGTTTGCTAGAAATACAAGCTAATAAATTAATAAACTTACCAAAAGACATAAGTAAATGCAAGAATCTAAGAACTCTTGATTTATCAAATAATAAATTTTTGGTATGGCCTGTCGAAATCGATAATTTAAGCAAATTAGAATTTGTGAATCTTTCTAAAAACGAAATAGTAACGCTTTATGATGACATTGGTAGTCTTAAGAAACTTAAGGTTTTGATGTTGAATAACAATAAAATTCAAAAAATTTCTACAAAAATTGGTATGATGAAAAGCCTTGAGCGAATTTATCTTATCAATAATGAATTAACAAAACTACCACGTACAATTGGTGATTTAAAGAAACTTAAAGTGCTAGATTTATCAAATAATCAATTAGAGCGCTTACCTTCGTCTATTCGTCAATTAAAAGACCATTTAGAAGTACTACGTTTATATGGTAATAACTTTACCGAAGATCAAATTAAGAAATTCAGAAAGTATCTACCTAAGACAGAAATTTCATTCTAAAACAGAATTAAACTACTTTTTCTTTAGTTTAATTTTATAAGCAACATCAACATTACCTCTTTCTATATTCTCAAGACGTTTCTTTAAAAGTCTTTTACGAAGAGGATTGACATGATCTATAAACAATTTTGCCTCAAGATGATCGTATTCATGTTGAATAATTCTAGCTTGTAAACCATCATATTCCTCAATATGAGTCTCAAATTTTTCGTCTTGATATTGAATTTTAATTTTTTCGTTTCGTAATACATCTTCACGAATAGTTGGAAGGCTTAAACAACCTTCATTAAAAGCCCATTTCTCGCCAGTTTGTTCAATAATCTTTGCATTAATAAATGTTTTCTTGAATCCAGCACATTTGGGATCATCTTCTCCCATTGCCGAACCATCAATAACAAAAACACGAATATTTAAACCTATTTGAGGTGCAGCAAGTCCAACACCATCAGAAAAGTACATTGTTTCCCAAAGATTTGCTAATATTTCTTCGAATTTTGGATAATCTGCTTTTATATCAGACGAAACAGTTCTTAAAACCTGATTACCATACACATAAATTGGTAGTATCATAACACATTATTATTTTTTTGTTCTAAATATGATTGAAGGATAATAGTTGCACTAATTGTATCAACGGTTCCTTTTACTTGTCTATCTTTTTTCTTCATTCCACCATCTATCATCGTTTGCAATGCCATCGATGATGTGAAACGTTCATCGATTTCGTAAACTTTCATTTCTGGAAACTCCTTTTTTAAATTCCCTAAAAATGGTTTTAAATATTTTTGTGATTCCGAAGCTTCGTTTTGAAGTGTTTTGGGCATTCCAATTACAAATGCATCTACTTTTTCTTTTGTAACATATTGTTTTAAAAATGAAAGTAAATCGTGTGTTGGAACAGTTTGCAAACCATTTGCTATTAATTGCAAAGAATCGGTAACTGCAATTCCTGTTCTTTTTCGTCCAAAATCTATTGCTAAAATTCTACCCAAAATAGTTTATAAATTCTTAATTAAATATAATATTCTGTCGAATCAATAATGCCTTTTCTTACAGCATACATAACTAATTCCGAGGAATTTTTAACTCCAATTTTCTTAAAAATATTTTTACGATGTGTATTAACAGTATGAATGCTAATATTTAATTTATCAGCAATTTCTTTAGCTGTTAATCCCCAAGATGTTAATTCTGTAATCTTAGTTTCTTGTGCAGTTAAATTGATTTGTTCAGGTTCGTTTTTCTTTTGTTTGATGTTAATATATTGATTACAAAGAACCTTTAAAACAGGCTGACAATACATTTTTTTATCTTGAAAAATTCCTTCGAACGATTCTAAAAATTCGACTTTAGAAGTGTTTTTCAACAAATAACCATCAACACCTGCTTCCAAACATTGAACAATAGCTTCATCAGTTTCGTTATTTGTCAATATCATGATTTTTGTATTTGGACTCATTGCCATAATATCTGTGATATTAGCAGCAGTAACTCCCCAACATTGCTCAAAATCAATAATTAACAACTCAAATTTACCTGATTTCAATTGACTTTCGAGTAAAAGAAACTCAGGTACATGCATTACGCTGTGTTTTCCTAATTTGGAAATAACAGCTTTTATACCTTCACTAATAAGCTCTTGTTTATCGGCTACGATTATTTGCATGATTCTTTTTTCTTTATTCTATTGCCTCAACAAATGTATGAAAACAAAACTGTTTGAAAAAAGAAAAAAGCAAAAACCCGTTAATCGTAATTGATTATTCGAAATTAAATTGAAAAATCCACTGGAGTATAATTCGTATTATATTGTAGTTCCATAAATTTCTTAGCATGATAACTAATTATTTTGCTAGCTCCTGCTCTCTTAATTGAAATTAGAACCTCGTGAAATGCTAATTGTTCATCTAAAATTCCAGCTTTAGCACTTAGCTTTACAGTCATATATTCTCCCGAAGAATGAAATGCAACAATTGGTGTATTCGGGAAAGATGTTTTAAGTTTGCTTATTACATCTAAATAAAGTGTAGCAGGTTTAACCATCAACAAATCAGCTCCTTCAGAAATATCATTCCAAGCTTCTCCTGTTGTTTGTTGTACATTTCTATAATCGAGTAAATATGTTTTTTTATCGCCTGTAGAAATTCGATGACCAGCACCATTACGAGCTGGACCATAAAAATTTGAATCGTATTTTACTGAAGCTGAAAGTATTCCTGTTGAATATTTTGAATTTGCTTTTAATGCTTTACGAATCGCTTCAACTTGACCATCCATTTTAGCCGTTGGACATACATAATCTGCACCCGCAAGAGCATGCTGTAAAGCCATTTTTGCAAGTAATGGAACGGTCAAATCATTATCAACTATTCCATTTTTCACAACACCACTATGTCCATGCGATGTGTAAGGACTTAAACTAACATCTGTGTATAAACGAACAGTTGGATAACGTTGTTTTATACGTTTTATAGCTCGAACAATTAAACTATTTTCATTGTATGCTTCAGTTCCTTCGTTATTTTTTAACTCTTCATCAATTAATCCAAATAAGTAGAAATCTTTAATCCCAAGATCAACACTTTCGGATATATCGAGTAAAGCTTGATCGATACTGAATTTAAAAACATCGAATAAATCGCTTATTGCTTCAAATCGATTTTCACCTTCCACTAAAAATAATGGTTGAATGAAATCGGTTGGTAACAAGAATACTTCTGCATATTTATTGCGAATATCTTCGTCTTTTCTAAAATCTCTAAATCGAAACATAATATTTGGCTCTTAAATGTGAAACTTTTTATAATATCAAATGTATTACCAATTTGGTAAGTATAAAATCGCTTGTATTAAGTAAAATGGCATACCTAGATATAGTGATACTGTTAAAAAGAATGAAAGTATAATATATGTATATCGTCAAAATAATGACATAAAACAAGAATAATACGTTCTATATTAACAATCGATTATAAAATTATTAAACATATCCTATTGAATTACTAGAGCAAATACGTATCTTTCGCAGGCAAATTTTTTGAAAAAATTGTGACATTATGCACCTTATTTTAGTAGGTTTAAATCATAAAACAGCTTCAGTATCAATGCGAGAAAGGCTATATTTCGCCGAATCGGTATTGTTAGATGCTTATAATAAATTAACAGCTTATTCTTCGGTTAAAGGTTGTGTATTACTATCAACATGCAATAGAATTGAAATTTACGTTGCTTCAATGGAAATCGAAAACTGTTTTAATGATATTGAACAGTTTATTGAAACGTTTCATGGAATAACTCGCAACGAATTTTTACCTCATGTATATAGAAAACATTGTGACGAAGCAGTTTCACATTTATTTAAAGTTGCTGCAAGTTTGGATTCTATGGTAGTTGGAGAATATCAAATTCAAGGACAACTTCGCGATGCTTATACATTTGCTTCAGAAAAAGGATTTACAAATAATCTTACCAACAAAATTTTCCAAACGGCAATTCAAGTTGGAAAAGCAATTAGAAGCGAAACAGGAATAGGTAAAGGTTCTGTTTCGATAGCATCAGTTGCGGTTGATTTAGTTCAAGATTTATTTAAAGATTCAAAGTCATATTCTTTACTAATTATTGGTGCAGGTAAAATGGCAGCATTAGCAGCTCAGAATCTTTCTCAATTAAAAGAATGTAAGGTAAGTGTTTGCAATAGAACACAAGAAAAAGCAGAAGAATTAGCAAATCGATTTAATGCGAATATAATTCCTTTCGAAGACCGATTTTTAGCAATTAAGGAGCATGATATAATAATAGTTTCAACAGGATCTGAAGATTATGTTATTAATAAAGATGATATTGCAAAACTTTCGATAAAAGATTCTAAAAAGTTTTTTGTAGATATTTCGGTTCCAAGAAATATTGATCCTGCAATAAATGAATTAGATAACATTTTTCTATATTCTGTTGATGATTTACAGGAAGTTATAAATGCAAATATTGGCAAAAGATCTGCAGAGATTAATAAAGCTGAAAAGATAATAGATAAAATAGCACTCGATTATTACGAATGGTATGCTAAGCAAGAAATTATGCCAATAATGCAACAACTAAAACAAAATATTGAGATAATTAAATCAAAAACGCTTGAAGCAAATAAAGATGCATTAACGCAATTCGATACACAACAACAACAAGCTATAAATACCATTTTAGATAATTATTCCGAAAAACTAATAAAAGCAATCATGAAAAACATGAAAAACGTTGCTGGAATTGAGGAATTACGTCAAATGGCACATTCACTTAAGAACTCTTTTTCAATAGATTAATACATCATGACGGCAAAAAAAACGTTTCGCGTTGCAACACGCCCAAGTCTTCTTGCTACAACCCAAACAGGACAAACAGTAGCATTACTAAAAGAAAAAAATCCAGATGTACATTTCGAAATTATAACATTTAGCACTCATGGCGATTTAGTTGTAGATAAACCACTTGTAGCTTTTGGTGGCACTGGTTTATTTGTTAAAGAATTAGAACAAGCAATATTAGATGGTAAAGCAGATTTTGCAATTCATAGCTTAAAAGATATGCCGGGAAATCAACCCAAAGAATTTACAATTGCTGCATTTGCCGAACGCGAAAATCCTACCGATGTACTTTTAACTCGCGATGGAAACGGAATAAAAGATTTGAAAGCCGGCATGGTTGTAGGAACTGGAAGTCCTCGTCGCCAATTACAATTGATGAACATTTGCCCAGGAATAACATTTAAAGATCTTCGTGGAAATATTGATACACGATTACGCAAATTAGAAACTGGCGAATACGATGCAATTGTTCTAGCATCGGCTGGACTTCGTCGATTAGGTAAAACACTTTCGCCTTCGGTTATGTTAACTGTAGAGCAATGTATACCTGCTGTTGGTCAAGGTGCCATAGCTCTTGAATGTAGATCTGATGATACAGAAACGATTGCCCTTTTAAAAACCATAAATCATCGTGAAACAGAAATTGCAGTAGTTGCTGAACGTTCGTTTATGAGAACTATTGGTGGTGGTTGTAAATTCCCACTTGCTGCTCATGCTGTAATTGATGGTAATTTAATTACTCTAAACACAATCATTGGAAATGTTACAAGTGGCGATTTTGTAACAATTAAAGAAAGTGCATCAATAAATGAAGCAGAAAAACTTGGAATTCAAATAGCTGAAAAAATTCAAAAAGCTTGCAAAGTAAAAGGAATTCCTCTTTTAATCTGCTAATACTTTAATCTGCTAATTTGCAAATGAAAAACACGAAAACTATAATTGTAACTAGAGCTCAAACAGCAGATAATAGTTTTGAAAAACATTTACAAGAAAATGGTTTTACTGTTTTGTCATTTCCAACTATCGAGATTTCTTTTCAAAAACCCATTTTCGATTTTAATACATTAAAAGATTTTACTCACGTAGTTTTTACAAGTCAAAATGGAGTAATTGGTTTCTTTCAATACATAGATAAAACGCCACTTTCGAATGACATTCAGATTGTAACTATTGGTAAAAAAACAGCAAAAACTGTTGAGCAATTTGGATATAAATCACACATAATTTCAAAAGGAAATACTGCTGAAGATTTAGCTCAAGAATTACGAAACGATTATTTAAAAAAGACTAATTCAATTCTATTAGTAGTTGGTAAAAAAGCTGGTACAGTAATAGAACAAACTTTGCAAGATTTCTGTTTTGTAAAAAGAATTGAAGTTTACGATACGCTTCAACCTCAATCATTTCCTCAAGAAACATTAGATGCAATAAGTACTGAATGTTTTGATTTGGTAACATTTACGAGTCCATCGACATTCGAAAATTTTATTACAACGACCAAAATATCTCCCGAAAAGCTTATCGGTAAAATTGCGTGCATTGGAACAACAACAGCAGGTAAAGTAACCGAATTAGGATTTGAGCCAAATATTATTTCATCATCAGCAAATCTTGAAGTTTTTGCTAGCGAGATAATTGGTTTTCTATCAAACTAAACAAAATTATTTCATCAAAAAAGACGTATCTTAGCATAAAAAAATAACGATTATGTTCCCAGAAACTAGATTACGCAGATTGCGATACAATCCCGTGTTGAGAGACATGGTAACCGAAACAAATCTAACGGTAAACGATTTGATTTATCCCCTGTTTGTTTGTCCAGGAACCAAACAAAAAATCGAAGTAAAATCAATGCCAGGAGTATATAATTTCTCGATTGACGAATTAATTATTGAATGTAAAGAACTTGTTTCAATTGGCTTAAAATCAGTATTAATATTTGGAATACCCGAACATAAAGACGAACATGGCGATGTAGCATGCAAACACAATGGTATTGTACAAATGGCAGTTCGAGCATTGAAAAAAGAAGTTCCTCAATTATACATTATTGTTGATGTTTGCAACTGTGAATATACAACTCATGGCCATTGTGGAACCATAATTGATGGCGATGTTGAAAACGACATTACATTAAAAACACTTGCAAAACAAGCTGTTTCGCTTGCTGAATCGGGTGCCGATATGATTGCACCAAGCGACATGATGGATGGTCGCGTTGCTTGCATTCGCGAAGCATTAGACGAAGATGGTTTTTATAAAACTCCAATAATGGCTTATTCTGCTAAATATGCTTCAGGCTTTTATGGTCCTTTTCGCGATGCAGCTGGGAGTGCACCACAATTTGGTGATCGCAAAACATACCAAATGAATCCTGCAAATAGTAACGAAGCATTACGCGAAATAGAGCTTGACATTGCTGAAGGAGCGGATATAATAATGGTTAAACCAGCACTTTCGTATCTCGATATTATTCGCCGTGCTAAAGACGAAGTTTTATTACCAATTTGCGCATATAATGTTAGTGGTGAATATGCTATGGTTAAAGCAGCTGGTGCAAATGGTTGGATTGACGAAGAACGTGTAATGATGGAAATTCTTTTATCAATGAAACGTGCAGGTGCCGATTTGATAATTACTTATCATGCGAAAGAAGCAGCTAAGAAACTAAAAATGAATAGTTAATAACTAAAAAAATGTGTCACTCTGTGTTAAACTCATAATACACTGTGGTTAAAACTCAAAACTAATATTTCAAAACTCAAAACTCAAATAACGTGAATAGAGATAAAAGCAAAAGTGAATTCGAAAGAGCATTAAAAGTAATTCCAGGAGGTGTAAATTCACCGGTTCGTGCATTTAAAAGTGTTGGAGGAAATCCTGTTTTAATAAAATCTGCAAAAGGAAGTAAGATTACCGATATTGATGGTAATTCATATATTGATTTTGTATCGTCTTGGGGTCCAATGATTTTAGGACATGCAAACGAAATTATTGTTGAAACAATTAGAAAAGCAGCAGAATTTGGTACAAGTTACGGTGCTCCAACAATTGCAGAAACAGAAATGGCTGAAATGATTTGTTCGATGGTTCCTTCAGTCGATATGGTTCGTATGGTAAACTCTGGAACAGAAGCTACGATGAGCGCTGTACGTCTTGCTCGTGCATATACAAAACGTTCGAAAATTGTAAAATTCGAAGGTTGTTATCATGGTCATGCCGATTTCTTCTTGATAAAAGCTGGCTCTGGAGCAATGACATTAGGCGTTCCCGATAGTCCAGGTGTTACACAAAGTAATGCGAACGATACATTAACCGCAAACTATAACGATCTTGCATCGGTTGAAGCTTTATTTGCTCAAAATGAAGATTCGATTGCAGCAATAATTGTTGAACCAGTTGCTGGAAATATGGGCGTTGTAAAACCTGCAGAAGGATTTTTACAAGGATTAAGAAACATTGCAAATAAATATGGAAGTGTTTTAATATTCGACGAAGTAATTACTGGATTCCGTTTATCGACTGGTGGCGCACAACAATATTATAATGTAATGCCCGATTTAACAACAATGGGAAAAATCATTGGAGGTGGTTTGCCTGTTGGAGCGTATGGTGGTAAAAAAGAAATTATGCAAATGCTTGCACCTTCTGGACCAGTATATCAAGCTGGAACATTATCGGGAAATCCTTTAGCAATGGCTTCGGGACTTGCAATGCTTTATATATTGAAAAACACTCCAGACTTGTATAAAAACCTTGATGCAAAAGCAAAAATGTTCGAAGATGGATTGAAAGATAATCTTCAAAAAGCAAGCATTCCTGGTGTTATAAATCGCGTTGGTTCGTTAATTACTTTGTTCTTCACAGAATCGAAACAAATTACATCGTTTGACGAAGTAATGACATCTGATCGTGAACGTTATGCAAAATATTTCAGTCTTTCTTTAGATGCTGGTATTTACTTGGCTCCATCGCAATTTGAAGCAGCATTTATTTCTGCCGCTCATACCGATGAAGATATTGAAATTACATTGAAAGCAAGTTTAGCTGCAATGAAACAATTGTAGTTTTGAGTTCTTCGTTTTGAATTATGAGTTTATTTGTAATTAAAATACTCGTAATAAGTCCAAATTCTTAGTTTTTATCTTTTAGTTTTTAGTTTAGATGTCAATATTTTTAGATACACTTCAAGGAAAAGAAACCAGTCGCCCACCCGTTTGGTTTATGCGTCAAGCAGGCAGAATTTCGCCAACATATCGCAAGCTACGTGAAACATATAGTTTTCAACAATTAATGTCGGACGTAAAGTTAGCTGCTGAAGTTACGTTGATGCCAGTTGCCGATTTTGGAGTTGATGCTGCTATTTTATTTTCCGATATATTGGTAATTCCGCAAGCATTAGGTTTGGAAGTTGAGTTTCCTGATAGCAGTCCTATTTTCAAAAATGCATTGTGTAAACAAACTACTAAGGCAAAACTTTCTTACGAACCATCGAAGTTAAATTACATTTACGAAGTAATTGATGAGATAAATCGCAAGAAACAAACTGGTTTTCCATTAATTGGTTTCTGCGGTGGACCATTTACTACCTATCTTTTCATGGCTCAGGGAACGAGTTCTAATCATCAGTTTGCTGAAGCAATGACCTATTATTACAATAACCGTAAAGAGTGTTTAGCATTATTAGAACAAATTACTGATGCAAGTATCGATTACGCTGTAAAACAATGTGAACATGGCATTTCAGCATTTCAAATATTTGAAACCTATGGTGGTTTATTGCCAACAGAAGTTTATTTAAAAGATGTTTACCCACAAGTAAAACGCTTAATTGCTGCTGTTAAAGCTAAAGGAGTTCCAGTAATTTATTTCCCAAAAGGATTAGGAACGGGGTTAGCTCATATAAACGATTGCGGTGCTGATTTCGTAAGTATCGATTGGCAAGTTTCGTTAACCGATGCACGTAAAATGATTGATAAAAGCATTGGTTTACAAGGTAATTTTGATCCAAGATTATTATCGGTAAATGATACTAGCATTATTGCCGAAGCTTTAATTCCTTATAAAAAGTTCGCTCAAGAAAATAAGAAATTCATTTTTAATTTAGGTCACGGATTGACTCCTGATAATAAATTTGAATGCGCAAAATTTGCAATAGATTCTATTAAACTAATAACTAAAAGTTAAAAACTAAAAGTTATATGTCTAAGGAAAATGTTCTCCGATCTAAAAGTTATGTCTTTGCAATTCAAATTATTAAGATTAGTCAACATATTAGTCTTACTAAAAAGGAATTTGTTTTAAGTAAACAACTTTTAAGATGTGGAACATCTATAGGTGCATTAATTCGTGAAGCTGAGTTTGCTCAATCAAATGCAGATTTTATAAATAAATTTAGTATTTCATTAAATGAAGCTAATGAATGTGAATATTGGCTTAATCTTTTAAAAGACACACAATATTTAAATATCGAAGAAGTTACTCCATTGTTAAATCTTGTTCAAGAATTAATTCGATTGTTAGTCGCAACAATAAAAACACTTAAATCAAAAGAAACTTCAAAAAAGCAATAAACACATATTGTCTTTTAACTTTTAGTTTTTAACTCTTAGTTTTTAGTTAATGAAAGATATATTATTAAAATACAATCGTCCTGTTCCAAGATACACAAGCTATCCACCTGCAAATTTCTTTAAGGAAGGATTTACGATAGAGAACCACATTCGATTATTAGAAGAATCGAATAAAGTTGGAGAATCGAATATTTCTATTTATTTGCATACACCATTTTGTAAACAGAAATGTCATTTTTGCGGATGTAATTCTTTGATTTGGAACAATGACGATCAAACAGAGCAATATATTCAAGCTCTTTTGATTGAAATAAAAAATAGTTTCAAATATCTCGACACTAAAAATCGTAAGATTAGCCAAATTCATTGGGGAGGAGGAACACCAAACAATCTTACTATTGATCAACATAGACGAGTAATTGAAATAATTCGTGCAAGTGCAGAATTTTTGCCAAATGCAGAAATTGCAATTGAATGTAATCCTGCCTATCTCGACGAAGATTATATAAAAGGATTAACCTCATTAGGATTCAATAGAATAAGCGTTGGAATTCAAGATTTCAAACTCGACGTTCTAAAAGCGATAAATCGTGAACCATCGGCAATGCCTATAGAAGAATTAATTGCTATAATTCGTAAACATGGTTTCAATGGTGTGAACCTTGATTTTGTTTATGGTTTACCATATCAAACTATCGAAGGATTTAAAGAAACGATTGCAAAAGCAATAACACTTAAACCAGATAGAATTGTAACATTTTCGTATGCACACATGCCATCGTTAATGCCTGGCCAAGCTAAAATACAAACTGAAACTTTACCAACAGACGATGAAAAACTCGACATGTACATTGCAGCTCGCGAATTACTTGTAGAAGCAGGATATGAAGTAATTGGATTCGACCATTTTGCATTACCTAATGATGAATTAACAAGAGCAAAAAACACAAAAACATTACATCGTAATTTTCAAGGATATTGCACCCGCGAAACTACAGGACAAGTGTATGCTTTTGGTTCATCAGGAATTACACAATTAAGTAATGCATTTATTCAAAATGTTAAAACTACGCACGAATATATAAAAGCTATTAAAGCTAATGGATTTGCAACCTTTAAAGGCTATGAACTTTCTGACAATGAACTTCTTTGTAGTGAAATAATTGAGGAAGTTATGTGCAATGGAATTGTAAATCTGGAATTAGTTGCTCAAGAATGGGATATAGATGTTAGTGATATTTATACTATCACAGGATTTTCGCCAGATAAACTCTTGCATTTAATTGATGACAAGTTGGTTGAAATAAGTCAAAATCAAATAACAGTTTCCGAAACTGGAATGATGGTCGTTCGAAATATTGCCATGTTATTCGACCCTTTGGTTCAAAATAATAGTGCTGTACATTCAAAAACGATTTAAGCTTTGAAAGGAATCTTATTAATAAATATGGGTGCTCCCGATTCGTTGAGCGATATGAAAACATTTCTAAAACGAATGTTTCGTGACCCGAATATCATTCCCCTAAAAAAGCCATTGCGTTTATTGGTTGCATGGATAATTAGTACAGCTCGTCATAAAAAATCTTGGTCTAAATATGAGTTAATTGGAGGATCGCCACTGAAGAAATCGTGCAATGAGATTGCTTCGGAACTTCAAAAGATTTCTAATATCAAAACATTTGTAGCATATTCTTATTCAAACCCTTCGATTAAAGAAGTTATTGATTCGATGATTTTAAAAGGTATAACAGAAATTACTATTTTGCCAATGTATCCGCAATGGAGTTATTCTACAACTCGTAGTGTATTGCAAGATATTGAGCGAGTTATGCCGAAATCCGTTGTTTATTCATTTATAAAAGAATATTATACAGAACAATTATTTATTCAATTTTGGGTTAAGCAGATTCAAAAAACCATTGATAGAACTAAAGTTAAAAATCCTAACTTAGTTTTTTCTGCTCATTCGGTACCGCAATATCATATCGACCAAGGTGATAGTTACGAAAAAGCAATACATGAATCAGGAAAATTGATAGCAGAAGCAATGAATTTACCATTCCATGTTAGTTTTCAATCGAAAATAGGAAGGATGAAATGGGTTGAACCAGCTACTATTACTATGCTCAAAAATCTTTCGTTCGATGGTGTTGAAGAAATTCTGATTATTCCAATAAGCTTTTTGACAGAAAACCTTGAAACATTGTACGATATTGATACCGAAATCATTCCACAATTTAAATCGGCATTTAAAACTATCGAAAAAGTTGCGATAACAAAATTATCTACCGATTTAGTTCCACTTTTTCAAGAAATTATTTCCAAGTAAAATTGTTAATAAAACATCGCAAAGAATAAAAACTGTTCTTTCGAAAAAGGATATAAAATAGTACCTTTGTTGCTCAAATTTTAAGATATAGCAATGGTCGAAAAAATCCTTATCCTTGACTTTGGGTCGCAATATACCCAGCTTATAGCACGCCGAGTTCGTGAGTTAAATATCTACTGCGAAATTCATCCGTTCAATCATTTTCCAGCAATAGATGCTTCGATAAAAGGAGTAATATTGTCGGGAAGTCCAGCTTCGGTAAATGATGCAGAAGCTCCTACTCCCGATTTATCGAACATTTTAAATAAAATACCAGTACTTGGTGTTTGTTATGGTGCTCAATATCTTGCAAAATTAGGTGGTGGAACCGTTGCTAAATCGAATTCGAGAGAATATGGTCGCGCAAATCTTAAATTTGTTGACGATAACAATGCATTATTAAAAGGAATTGACCAGCACTCGCAAGTTTGGATGAGTCATGGAGATACAATTCAACAATTACCTAAAAACTACAAAATTACAGCAAGTACAGCTGATGTAGAAGCTGCTGCATATCAAATAAATGATACACAAACCTATTGTATTCAATTCCATCCAGAGGTTTATCATTCAACGCAAGGAACAGAATTGCTAAGTAATTTCGTTGTTGGAATATGTGGATGCAATCAGAATTGGACAGCCGATTCTTTTGTAGATACAACGGTAAATGAATTGAAACAAAAACTTGGAAGCGACAAGGTTGTACTTGGTCTTTCGGGTGGTGTTGATTCATCGGTTGCAGCAATGTTATTGCACCGAGCAATCGGCAAAAACCTTTATTGCATATTCGTAGACAATGGATTACTTCGCAAAGATGAATTCGAAGAAGTTCTCGAAACATACAAAGTTTTGGGATTAAATGTTATTGGTGTAAATGCTAAAAAAGTTTTCCTTGATGCTTTAGCAGGTCACAGCGACCCAGAGAAAAAACGTAAAATCATAGGTGGCAAATTTATCGATGTATTCGATGCTGAAGCTCACAAATTACAAGATATTAAATGGTTGGCTCAAGGAACTATTTATCCAGATGTAATTGAATCGGTTTCGGTAAATGGTGGACCAAGTGCTACCATAAAATCGCATCACAATGTTGGTGGTTTACCCGAAACAATGAAACTTAAAATAGTAGAACCACTTCGCTTACTATTCAAAGATGAAGTTCGCCGCGTGGGACGTGCATTGGGAATTCCTCAAAACATTTTAGGACGTCATCCATTCCCTGGTCCAGGTTTAGGAATCAGAATCCTTGGTGATATTACCGAAGAAAAAGTACAAGTTTTGCAAGATGTTGATGCAATTTTCATCAATGGATTAAAAGAATACGGATTGTACGATAAAGTATGGCAAGCTGGTGCAATACTTCTTCCAATTCATTCTGTTGGTGTTATGGGCGACGAACGTACTTACGAAAAAGTAGTAGCATTACGTGCAGTTCAATCGACCGATGGTATGACTGCTGATTGGGTTCATTTACCTTATGAATTTTTAGCAAAAATGAGCAACGAAATTATAAATAAGGTTCGTGGTGTTAATCGCGTTGTTTACGATATTAGTTCTAAACCACCAGCAACTATTGAGTGGGAATAAAATAGTTTTGAGTTCTTAATTTTGAGTTTTGAGTTCGATGAAACCTCCAAGAAATTGGGGGTTTTATTATTTTTGATATAAATTCCATTTTTACTATATTTGTATGATATAAATAAATACCAATATGCAAGCAATAAGACAAATAATAGATGTAAATAATCATACATTTAACATCAAATTACCAAATAATTTTGATGCAAAAAAGGTTGAAGTTATTATTTTGCCTTATATAAAAGGAAACGATTCAAATAACGATGATTGGAATACCTCATCTAAAGCTCAATTTCTTGAAGGATATTCAGATGAAGATTCAATATACGATACAATCAAAATATGAAATATTCCTTTTCTGAAGTTGTATTATTAGAATTCCCTTTTACTGATGGTCAAAATTCAAAATTACGACCAGCGGTTGTAGTTAAAGATACAGAAGATTCAGACATTATACTAGTAAGAGTAACAAGTCAAATAAGAAATAGTGAATTCGATATTGAAGTTACAGACTGGCAATCTGCTGGTTTGAAATTACCTTCAATTATTAGAATTCACAAAATAGCAACAATGGAATCGAATATGATTGTAAAATCTTTAGGCAATCTTTCTACAGATGATTCATCGAAATTAAAACAAGTTTTAGCAAAGCTATTCTCATTAGAATAAAACTATTTTATTCAAAGTAACTATCCGGAATATCTTCAGCATTGCTCAATAAAATACAACCTGGAGCCCATGGTAAATAAGCTTCCCACACTCCCCCATCCCATGGTCGCCACCAAGGTAAAAGAATTGCATCGGTATGGAAAAACTGTTCGGTAGTTTGACCTTCTAGGCCAAATCCAAATTCACCATCGAAACGATTGTATGTGCCATTTCCCCAAATACAAGTATCACGAAGTCGTTGTGAATAATAGTCATCACCCGTTTGTTGATAGAGATAATATATATCGGCTGCAGCTAAATTCCCCATTTGGTGAATGTGAATATTATGCGAACTAGTAATACTTCCACCCGAACTGCTCCAATCTAACGAACGCAAAGGATCGTTAGAAAAAACGGTATTATAACAGAATTTCCACGAGAATTCGTAATCCATTCCAATCTTTGCGTATTCTATATATTTTTGATTTTTAGTCGCCTTATGTAATTCTGTGCATGCTGACAAAAATGCAAGATTTCCTTCTTCGTCAACAGCATCGTGCGTATCCATTGGTGTTCCATAAAGTTCCCCTTTTTGATGCCAAGTTATGTAATGATCGGCAGCTTTTTCGGCACTTTCGAGATAGCTTTTTTCAGTAAGCAATGTCGATAATAAAGCTGCAGCAGGTACAAACCAACAACTTTGAAATCCATCGTAATCGACAGCTTTTCCTGTGTTTGGATCGAAGAAACGAGCATACGCTCCTCCTTCATTTTGACTTATAATTGCTGTATCAACAACCATCTTAGCAGTTTCGAGCCATGCAGTGTTTTTACAATCTGTTAATTCGTAACTTTTGAGCAAATAATATGCAGCTTGCCCATTAACATAGGCCGAATGCAAAGGTTTATCGCCCCAATTAAAGCAATCTGCACGAAGTCCCCACCAACCAGTTACATGCCATGAACCTTCTCGACATTCTTCGAAAAGCAATTGCGCTTTTTCGTTGATTGCATTTGCACAAAGATTATCCATAAACTCATGTGCATTATTTATGGCTTGTTGATTTTTTAGCTTTAATCCAGCCTTCAACATTGGATATGCAACTTGTAATCCCCCCGTCCAAGCTGCATCGCCGCGAACTCTTCCATAATCGTCGCTGCTTTGAATAAAGAACTTTTGTTCATCGTTCCAACCTTCATCGAGTATGGCTTTGGCTATTTTTTGCATAGCGTCGTTGCGCGAACTTCGAACTTTAGGTGCTACATGATAATTCTTATAATATTCTCGAATTGCTTTTCCATAAGCAGGAATTCCTTCTTTGGCGTCATCTGCAAAATAAAATACTTCTGCGGTTACTGTTTTACCTTTGCAACCTTCAATCCAGCCATGTTTATATTCGTCGATTGTTGGTGTTTTTGGTTCTTCCCAAACATGTCCATAACGCTTTGGGAAATGTTCGTAACCAAGAGTAAATCCAACAACATCGTATGTTTCGTTCGATGTATCGAGCATCAATCCATTATACAAATATCGTGGTTTCCAATGATCGGTAGTTTCATTTTCATGACCATCCATTTTTTCCGAAATGGCAATCATATGTACAATTTCGTTTTGAACAGTAATTATCCCATTGTGCGTGCTTCTATCTGCTCTGGTTAATAGTTTTGAGCCATTTGGATAATCGACAGCACCACCATAGTTAAGTTTAAATTGCGAACCATTGCTTCCTTTTAGATTGTTGGTTCCATATAAATATCCTGGAATTTGAAAATATGGTTTTGTAGATGTTTTCGAAAAACGACAAGGCAATTTTACAATAAATGCATCGTCTGTTAAAACTTCTAATCGTATCTTTCCTTTTACACAGTTTTTTTCAAATACAAGTTGTTCTGTATATTGGGCATATTCGCCTAATTTTACATAGAATGAATTATTACTGAAACAAAGTGAATAGGAAAATTCTTCATTTATTGGAGTTGAAAGTATTGCTTCTGTTCTTTCGAAAACAAGTTTTTCGTTAAAAACATAATTAGCTTTCTGTCCATGATTTATTACTTCCATCATTTTTATTTTTTTGTAAAAATATAAAAATACTATTTGCCAAATGATTTGTTTTATTAGTTTTGTATAGATAATAAACAACTATAAAATCTATCAAATGAAATAGCCATAATATATGTTCACACAAAACAGATAATGATTATATGGCGTATTCCATATGACAAATAAAAATAAAAAAATAAAAACACATGAAAAACATATTTTTAAACCAACGAAACATTGCACTATTAATAATTTCTTGCTTTTTTGTTTTACTTGCTCAAAGCTGTAAAAAAGACAAAAAAGTTCCAGTTGTTATTTTAAAATTCGATTTTAAAGAAACCTTTGACGATTCTGTAAGTGCAAGTTCTTGGATACTTTATCACGATTCATTTATTACTAATAAAAGCGTTGAATATGGGACACCAACTCTTAGTTCAAAAGCTCTTATAATTAGCGTAATAAGTTGTCATGGAGTAAAAAACTGTATTTCTGACACGAGTTCTGCACTTCGGAATTTCACTAATTTTGAAGGGGAAAAATCATTCAAATTAACTTTTGAAACTAAAACTTATGGAGAAGCATATTTAGCTCAAATTAGAAATGGGAAATTTCTAAAATTGGCAAAACAGATAACAACGATAAATGGAATAGATTGGAATAACATCACTATTAGCGATACATTTTCGCTTTTAAAAACAGATACATTACAAATTAGATTTGGTAATTCATTTTATTCCATGTTATCGGGTCCGTACTATGCTTACTATGACAATATTGAATTACGTGAACAATAAATTGAAATAAACATGAAAAACATATTTTTAAACCAACAAAACATTACACTGCTATTTGTTTTTTGCTTTTTTGTTTTACTTGCTCAAAGCTGTAAAAAAGACAAAAAAGATTCAAAATTCGATTTTAAAGAAAGCTTTGAAGATTCAATTGAAGCAAAATCATGGATTCTGTATAATGCTTATATTTCTAATATGGTTCCAAATAATCCGCTTATAAAATTAAATTCCAAAGCACTTATTATAACTGTCATTAATAGTCCTGCACCATGTTATACAGATAGTGGTTCTGGTGTACGAATTTTTACCAATTTTGAAGGAACAAAAATTTTCTCATTATCTTGTGATACTAACCCAGGAGGTAATTTAACCTTATCGCAAATTAGAAACGGGAAATTCCTGAAAACTAAAACAATTTTAAAATATTCTAATGTGTGGTCTATGACAGATACTTTTTCTTTAATGAAAACTGATACATTACAAATTAGATTGAGTAATTCATATTATGGCACGATGTCTGGCCCACAGGGTACGACTTGTTTTGACAATATAGAATTGCATGAACAATAATATTAAAACAGATTATTATATGAAAACGATATTTTTAAACCGACGAAACATTTTTCTTTTATTCGTTTTTTTCTTTTTTGTTAGTATTTTTCAATATTGCAAAAAAGACAAACAAGTTCCAAAATTCGATTACAAAGAAACCTTTGACGACTCTGTTAGTGTTAAATCATGGATTCTTGATCATGTTAGTATTTCTGATATTGATCCAATAAATCCTAATATGAAATTGAAATCGAAAGAACTATTTATCCGATTAGATGGTCAGTATAGCTGGGGATCTGCTATTAGAAATTTCACCAATTTTGAAGGTACAAAAAGTATGGTATTAACAACCGGAAATATTCCATCGGGAGGCGACGGTGTATGGCTAAACCAAATTAGAAATGGGAAACTGTTTAAAACTGCACAATATTTTAATTCAAAAACCGATAATGGCTCTACATGTGTTACTGTGCAAGACACATTTTTGCTTTTAAAAACAGATACTTTACAAATCGGATTAGGTAGTACATATACTACTGTAAATGATTTGTCTGTTCCAACTTATGCTTTCTACGACAATATTGAATTACGTGAACAATAAAAAGTTAAACATGAAAAATATATTTTTAATACGACAAAGCATTACTATACTTTTTTATTTCTGTATTGTTTTATTGTCACAGAGCTGTAAAAAAGAAAAACAAGTTCCTATTATTAAGGATACAACTGAATCTTCAAAATTCTATTTTAAAGAAACTTTTGAAAATAGAGATAGTGTATATAAAACTTGGATACTGTTTCGAGGCTATATATACAATAAAAACAACGATTATAGGGGTTTAAATTCCAATGTTTTAGATATATCTTTAGGTGGTTGGAATGATAGTGGTTATGCAAAAAGAAACTTCACAAATTTTGAAGGTACAAAAATAATGAAACTATCGAGTCCTAGTTTTGCCATTAGTGCTACAGGTGTTACGTTAACACAATATAGAGATGGAAAACTTTTAAAAACAGCGAATTATATCGAATCTCAAATTTATGATAGTGTTAGAAATATTAGCATACGCGATACCTTTTCTTTTGTTAAAACAGATACCCTACAAATTAAATTTCTACATCATTATATTTATTATGGAGGGTCTGGTCCAAATGATTATTATTATGACAATATTGAATTACGTGAACAATAAATTGAAATTAATATGAAAAATGTATTTTTAAACCAACGAAACATTATACTTCTGTTCGTTTCTTGCTTTTTTGTTTTACTTGCTCAAAGTTGTAAAAAAGACAAAAAAGATATAAAACTAATAGTTACTCCAAAATTCGATTTTAAAGAAACCTTTGAAAATAGAGATAGTGCTTATAAAACTTGGATTAGGTATGGTGATCGTACAGAAATTACAAATAGGACAGTATCAAGTACACAAACAAATAAAAGTAAAGTTCTTTTAATTTATGAATTAAATTGTTATGGTGTGTCAACTTGTCTGTCAGATACTGGTTCTGCTCTTCGAAATTTTACCAATTTTGAGGGGGAAAAAGCATTTTCGTTAAAATATGAATGTAATGATTCAAATACAGGATATCTAGCCCAAATTAGAAATGGTAAATTCTTAAAAATAGCAAGATTTAATACAAATACGGACGAAACTGACTGGTATAAAATCAATATTAGTGATACTTTTTCGCTTTTTAAAACAGATACATTACAAATAAGATTTGGTTATTCATTTCATTCTAGGATGTCTGGACCTTCCACTGCCTACTTTGACAATATTGAATTACGTGAACAATAATTTATCCTAATGGGAAATACTCAGTAATAAAAGCAGTAGAAATATATAGAAAATAGTACAAAGTAAAAATCGCAACAATGAAATCAATAAAAATAATCCTTTTAAACTGTCTTTTCTTATTATCATTTACATTATATGGCTGTAAGAAACTTACTATAGACAAACAACTCAGAATTGATATTGAATCCATTTTGACAACGATTTCATTACAATTAAATTAGATAAAAACACTATTTTTTCTAATTCTGTAACCACAATTTCTCAATTAGGATTTGCAGAAATAATAAAAAAAGATTATCCAATTGGGAAATACACTTTAACAGTAAATATCAATGGAAAAGAGCAAAAAGAAAAATTTAGACACAAAGACGGGAGAATTATTATAATTCATTATGATAAAAACTCATCAAAAATTATAATTAGCTATCCTGATAATATACCATTGTATGATTAGCAATGTTTACCAATTCATTATTCATTGCAGACAAATTCTATCTCCCAACCCTCTTCGCCAAGCTAATCTTTATACACATCTTTTATGATTGATTTACAATACAAATTAATACCCCTCGACAAGCTCGGGGACCTCTTCTAAACTTATATTTAAGAAGGTCTCGACTACGCTCGACCAAATCAAATTGATTGTCGAGCGTAGTCGAGACCGTCCTCTTTATAAATTCAGAAAATATAAGGTCCCTGAGCTTGTCGAGGGGCGATAAAAATATTTGTGTATAAAGATTAGTTCGCCAAGAGGGCTAAAACAGCCAAATAATGCTAATCCACATTAGCGAAGAAGGTTTTGAGATTGGTCTGAAATAGTTTTAGAAGGTATTATCTCAAAATACGACCATCGATTTCTATCTTTTACCCTCGACATTGAAGCAAAAAGCCTCGACGTCGAGGGTTTTTTATGCAACGTCGAGGGTTAAAGCGAGGACGTTGTCGGTATTTTACAGAACTTTGAGTAAATTACCGACAATTTTGTGTAGTAAACCGACAACGTCGAGGGTCGAAGGGAGAAAGTCGAGGGTTAAAGGGAGGATGTTGTCGGTTTTTTACTCTATTTTGAGATTAATACCGACAACTCTAAATTAATTGACCTAAACCTCGTTTAAAATATCAACCAACTTATGTTGATACTGTGGAAAGTCGTTGAGATTTTTATGATTCCCTCCTTTTATAACATTCATTTTTACATGACCATTATATAAAGGTATAAGTTGAGCTTCTGTTAAAGGCACAATAGTATCTTTATCGCCATGGAAAACATAAATTTGACAAGAAATTTCGGGCAAAAAATCGGCAGAATTAAACTTGTACTTAAGGAGAAACGTAGCTGGAAGAATTGGATATCGAAGCTTTGCGATTCGTTCTAAACTTAGAAATGGAGTTTCCATAATAAGTAGACGAACATTTCGATTTGCAGCCACATACGTAGCCACATGGCTTCCCAAAGAAAGTCCATGAATTACAATTGGCAATTGTGGATATTTTTCGTGAACCCAATCGAAAACTTGTAAAGCATCGCTATAAAAATTCTCTTTCGTTGGCTTTCCAGTACTTTTTCCATAGCCACGATAATCGTACATTACAACATTGAAATTGTGGCCTTTAATTCTTTTAAAATAGTTACCACTTCGCCCCATGTGACCAGAATTACCGTGCAAAAACAAAATAACTCCTTTCGGGTTTTTAACCTTAAAATGTAATCCATTTAAAGAATTTCCATCATCGGTTTTCCAAAACAATTCTTCGAATGGAAAATCGTAATGGAACTTAAAATGCTGCTTATACTTTTTTTGTTTGAACAACATTTTATCTTGCAAATAATAAAAGAGAATACAAGCAATGACATATAAAAATGCAACCAGAACTAATAAAATCCAAAGAATCATAGTACTACTTTTGTGTTCTTATTATTTGTTTTGAACTAATCTTACCATCTACTTTTAATACTAAAATATAGCTCGCAACTATTTCGTTTTCGAATTGGTAATTGAAAAGATATTCACCTTTATCTTGATTTTGTTTACAGAAGTTTTTTCGTAATCGACCATTTAAATCGTATAATTCAAGAGATACATTCGATTGTTTTTCAATTGAATATTTTATAGATATTGCACTCGATGCTGGATTTGGAAAAACAGAAAACTGTAACTTATCATCCGTTTTTATATCCCGAATTTCGGTTTTTAACTGTGCCATTTCGAGTGACATTTTCTTCGTTGCATCTTTTATAATGGTATAATTATCTCTTACAACGCCTGTTTTGTCGAGGAATTGGGCTGTTAATGTATCTTTATTTACAGCAATTGCCATAGAGCCAATATATTTATTAGAATAAGTATACATTAGAGCATTTGTAATTAAATTCTTTGGTTGTTTTTGCCAGTAAATAGTACTTTCAATAAATCCAGAACATCCCATAACATTATAAACAGTTCCTATATTAGGATAATTGGGATCTGTTGGGTTTTTAAAATATACTTCGTTCGAATCTTTACGTCCGCTAATTTGAGCATTAATAATATGTGGGGCATCGAGAAAAGTTGCAGAACTATCGTATAGACCATGTATCATATAAGAACGTTCGTATACATGGCTATGACCTGTTATTACAAAGTCGACACCTCCATTTTCTAAAATTGGAACAATGTATTTTCGCATTTCGGTGCAGCGAAGATCTTCGCCTGTGGTATCGTCAGAATTGTGTGAACCTTTCGTATATGGAGGATGATGCATAAATGATATTGTCCACTTACTCGTATTTGCAGCTAAATCTTTTTTCAACCAAAGAGCCATAGCCGATGTATCGTATCGTGCTGTATGATTTGTTTCCAAAGATATAAAGTGAATATTGCCATAATCGAACGAATAATAACCAGGATTGTGTGAAGCAACACCACCAGCTTCAGCATTTTGAGGAGTCGAGAATATTTTATAATACGGAGCTGTGCCAATTGGATCGTTAACAAATTTTCTAATATCATGATTTCCGGGTGTTGACCAAACAACCGTTTTAGCAAGCATATTCTCGAACATATTTTCGAACATTCCTAATTGATGCTCTTCGTCACGACCATCGCTATATGCATTATCGCCAAGGATTAACCAAACATTTGTATGTTTTGCACCAATATATTTGTAATACGCATCGCGCATTTTTCTTTGATCTAAAATGCCGTAACCAGCATCGCCAATAGCCCAAATGTTTATTGGCATTTCTTTTCCTTTTTGTGGGGCTGTTACAAAGTAATGCGATGTATCGGCACCACTTAAAGTATCGGTCAAATTACCTACAGAATAAAAGTATTTTGTTTCGGGACTTAGGTTCGATAAAACAACCTTATGTTCATCTGTTTTAGTACTAGAATCGACTATCGAACTGAGGTTTTTGGGATTTAATCCATAACGCACTCTCGATGCTGTAGATTCTAATGTTCTCCAACGAAGCATAATACTTGTTTGTGAACCCATTTGTAAATAAGGACATCGAATCAATCCCGATTTTAAATCGGTAGCAATCATACTTGCATCGAAACTCATATCGTCGGTGTTTGCCGAAGCTTGATGAACTTCTACAGCCAAAACATTCGAACCCAAATTGAGTAACGATTCAGGTAAAACAATTCGTTGGATTGCTTTTTCTATTTTAGAATCAGTTATTTCTGTTAATGCTAAAGTTGACGAATCTATCAAACTTAAAGGCATATTATATCGCGATATTTCTTTGCCATTTAGATAAAGCACAGCACCGTCGTCGGCTACAAGATTAACTATAAGATTTTTATAGGTTGATGTATCAACTATATTAAAGGTTTTTCGAAAATATGTGGTGATATATTTCTTCGAAGCATCGATTCCGAAATCTATTGTTGTTTTTTGATTTTCACCATAGCCAAACAAAGCAGTATCATTTTTCCATGATGTATCTGTAAAAGTAGTGTCAATCCAATTCGTTGAAGGTTGTTTTCCATTGTCTAAATAACTCCAAGTTGAATTTTCTATAATTATATTAGGAGTTTGAGCTCCTGGAATTACAAAATCGTCGAAGATAACATTTCCTTTAAAAGCAGATCCTCCAGGATTAAAATACATATAAAACCTTACTATTTTCGAAGCATTTACAATATTCGATGACGGATAAGTACTGAAGAATTTATTCGTAAAATCGAATGTATAATCATGAAATGTACCATCTGCAATTGGTGTAACTGTTACTGCATAACCATTTGTAAAATAGCCATTATTGTCGCATAAATCGAGACGGATTGTTGGAGAAACCGAATCTTTTGGAACCATAATCCTAACAGTAAGTTTGGAATGTCGACTCATATCGATGGCCGAAAAATAATTCCCAAATCCTTCGTAAGCTGGACCTGTACTATTTGAACGAGCATTTAAAATTCCATTTTTATTAGTTAATACAATTTTGGTTGAACCCGAAACCCATGTTGAATTTGCTGTGGAATCGAAACGATCTACTACAATTTGTGCAAATAATGAATTAGATAATGCTCCAATAACTATTGCAAAACACAATGATTTTATTTTCATAGGATTTATTTTAAGAAACTAAAATGAATTTACTTGCCATATTCGACAAATATATTAAACTATTTGAAATGGAATAACTCAATATCAAGTTAAAATCCTATTTTCTGCGTTGCGAAATGACCCCAAATACAGTTAAACAAAGAAGAGAAACACAAATTCCAATTAGAATTCCAGCAAACACATCTCCAGGATAATGTACTCCTAAATATATGCGACTATACGATATAAGTAATGCCCAAGAAATTGTAATATAACTAATAGTTCGTTTCGTAAAAAAATATGTGGTACATACTGCAATTGCTGTCATATTTGCAGCATGCGACGAAGCAAATCCATACATTCCTCCCGAATAATTTCTAATTAAATGAATATATTTTTGTAATTCGGGAACATGCGAAGGTCGAAGTCTATGAACAATTGGTTTTAAAATTTCAGACGATATTGTATTTGAAAGACCAACCGATACAATTATCGTTAAAAAGGCATACCAAACAATATTTCGAGGATATTTTTTGAAAATTCTGTATAAGATATAAATATAGAGAGGTAAGGAAACAAGTGGAACACTTACTTGCCACATTATCCAATCGAAGGTTGCATTATGATGCGAATTTATAAATAAAAAAAGTTCTCTATCACAATGTCTTAACCAATCGATCATAGCTTATTCATTAAGCATTTTCCAAATTAAATCTTTCAATTTATCGATATTATAATTCGCTACGGCCGAAATGAAAACTTGTGGTATATCCGGTAAGCCTACTTTCAACATTTCGATAAGTTCATTGTCAACTAAATCGCACTTTGTGATAGCTAAAATACGCTTTTTATCGAGCAATTCTGGGTTATATTGTTCAAGTTCGTTTAATAAAATTTGATATTCTTTCTTTATATCTACGGTATCCGAAGGTATCATAAACAATAACATCGAGTTTCGCTCAATATGTCGTAAGAATCGTAAACCTAAACCTTTACCTTCCGAAGCTCCTTCGATAATTCCAGGAATATCGGCCATTACAAACGACTTATTATCGCGATATCCAACAATTCCTAAATTAGGAACTAAAGTGGTAAAAGGATAATTTGCTATCTTAGGTTTTGCTGCAGAAACAACCGATAACAAAGTTGATTTTCCAGCATTTGGAAATCCGACTAAACCAATATCGGCAAGTATTTTTAATTCAAGAATTCGCCATGCCTCAATACCGTCTTCACCAGGTTGTGCATATCGTGGTGTTTGCATAGTTGGCGACTTAAAATGATCGTTACCTAATCCACCTCTTCCACCATATAAAAGTGTAATTTCTTCGCCATGGTTTGTAATTTCGCAAACAACTTCACCAGTTTCTGGATCTTTTGCTATTGTACCAAGTGGAACATCAACATAAATATCTTCACCATCGGCACCAGTACTTAGTGCAGAACCACCTGAACCACCGTCTTCTGCGTATAAATGTTTACGGAATTTTAATGGTAATAAGGTCCACATTTGCGAGTTTCCTCTTAAAATAATGTGCCCACCACGACCACCGTTTCCACCATCGGGACCACCTTTACAAGTGTATCGGTCGCGATGTAAATGCATTGAACCAGCGCCTCCTTTACCTGAACGGAAGCATATTTTTACGTAATCAACAAAATTCGAATCTGCCATATCTTTTTTTAATCGACTGCAAAGGTATGAATAATAATGTGATAAAGAAGATTTTTGAGAAAATGGGAACGAACTAATAACTAATATCTAATATCTAACAACTAATTTAAAGACCACATTGTTCGCAAACCATTATTTTAACATTTGGGTTTTCAAGCAATTGGAAAGACATTTGCCCATTTTTAAATAGATTACATGTTCTCGTTTTATTCTTTTGAAATGCCTTTTGTAATGCTAACTCGAATTGTTTGGTATTTGGTTTATAGTCCGAATGAGTACATGCCGATAAATAGGTAAATAAAACACGTTCATCTGCATCAGATTCAACAACAAAAGGTTCGAGTAGTGTTATAGGATATTCGAAATCGCCCATTTGCATAAAAAGAACTGCAAGACTTAAAGCTCGTTTCCAATCGCCTGTTCTCAAATCAAAAATGCTTTTAATTCTATTTAAGGTTTCTTGAATCATCTTTTGTTCATCAGTAACTTTTAAAGTATTTCCAATCGATTCAATAATTTTAATTTGCAATTCTAGTGTTAATGGATCGACATCAGATTTTCGTAATTTCGAAGTTCGAAGCGCATCAACCTTTTGTTGCATAACACTTACATAAGCCTCGTCAGTTAAATCAAAAAGTTTTATCTCGCAAAACAACTTGTTGTAAATTATATATTCGTTCTTAGTATCAAGTTTACTTAATCGACAAACTTCAAAATAGAAAACACTATCAATAGCTTTATTATTAACAATATAATCGAGCCAAAGCTTATTCATTTGCATTCCAGCAAAACGAGACGAATCGAGTGGAATTTGCATTTGTGGAATAATATATTTGCTATAAATACCACGACGAACTTTTTTAATTATAAATTTCTGAATATTTAAAGCTTTAACTATATCACTTGAATCGAGTGCTTGATGGAATTTCTTTAACACGAAACCTTGTTCTTTTTGAATACTTCCTAAATCGTAAATTACCTTCATCTCGACTTTCGCAAAACGTTCGCGTGTTAAGATATTTTCCATTTTCGATTCTAATTTATTTTTGAGTATTATTTCTCGTACATCGTCGGGCGATTTTTTTCGTAAACTATCCCACTCTGTTCCTTTAACATCTAGGAAAAATTGCTTCCAAGAATCGCTGCTTACAACTTCGGCATCGATAGGTTTTCCTTTTTGCATTTGTTTAAACGCTTTCACAATATTTTGTGCACGTTCTAATCGTAATTGATCGTTTTTTTCTTCACGACCTTCTATCGACGAAAAAGCTGTAATTTTCAAACCCGTAATTATAAAATCGGGTTCTTTCAGGGCTTCTATTAGCGGTTTTATATCTTCGCTATTGTAGTCCGATTTGCCTAATTCAAAAGGAATTTTAAATGTTAAAAAAGTTGTATCGGGTACAGGTTTATAGTCGAAATCGTTGTAAAACGAAATGGTGTCTCCAAGTATTTTTAAACGCGATTTTGTTGATGTTTGATTTAACTCGGTATAACTTGGTCGTATATTTTTACAGAAAATATTATCCTGAAAAACTACCAAATTTAACTCATATTCCGAGATTCCTACAGGCATTTGCCCAACAATAGCTTTAAATTTTGTCTTTGCTTCCTTTCCCGTACATTGATTTAATTTCATCAATTTCGCTTGCGTTAACTTTTTCGTAAGAAAACCTTTCGAGGGAAGCGATTTATCTACAATATTTTCTCCATTGCAAGGATATTGACTTTTTGAAACGATATCGATAGCAATTCCATCATTCGGATTTTTAATAATTCGTTTGATGAATTTCAATTGTGTTTCGAGTATTATATTTGAACCATCTACAGATAATGCACGCTGTAGTGTATCGATATTTTTAAATTTTTCGCAATTTTTACACAGTTTAGAATCGTATGGTTTTAACCCAGGATTTTTAACTGAAATTGGAATTCCCGAAGTTTTTACTGCAGCATGTCCAGCATTTAAAGTACTATAACTTCCCAACATTAAGGAAATGTATACTTTCTTATTTGTAACCTCGGTTTTCGAAGCTAAACCTATCAATAAATATTGAGGTGATTTTAAATCTTCAGCAGGTTTACTATTAAACCATTTAAATACAATATCGTTAGCTAAATCGCTATAAGATTGCAATTCTTTACCTTTCTTTAGGGTAGTTTTAAAACAAATTTCAGTAAAATTATTTGCAGCGCCTCCATATAATTTTAATCTATATTCAGGACTTTGTTTCTTAGCACCCAATCCTGGTTTAGAATCGTCGATACTTGCAAGATAACTTGCATAATCGGCACTTGCTTTCGATAATACTGTATTAGTATCAAAATTAGAAAGTCCATTTTTTTGACGTTCGTTGTTTATTACATCAACAATTACAGCATTTAAAAGAGCTTCGTCGAAATGTTTTTCGTCAATTATTGTTTTAAATACTTCGGAATTTGCTTTGTCTACGAAACTAGAATTTTGTGTAAATGCATGATAACCTGCAATTAGCAATAGAATTAGTATGACAAATCTTGTTTTTTTCATTAAAAATCAGTTACACTCACAAACTTACGTGTTATTTTTTTGATAATCAAATGCGATTTAAAACAGTTACTTGTACTTTGACAAGTTAATTATAGTTATATTTTAGCATTTATTAACTCAAAATATTTTGATTATAAACAACTTGCGACTATGCTTAACAATTGATTCCTATTTTTTTGAAAATTAAATTAAAAAAAGAATTGCATAAAAAGAAATATTCGTAATATTGCGGAAAGAAAAACGCAATCGTGTTTTTTATCAAAAATCAAAATCTTCAAATTATATAATTCTTTTTGAATTACATTCTCAAATAACATTTATGGAAAATTCTTCTGAGCTTTCAAAAAAGCTTTTGCCAGAACTTAAAGACATTGCGTCTAGTTTTGGTGTTCTTAACGTTGATAAATTAAAGAAACCTGAATTAATCGAAAAAATTCAAGAAGCAATTTCGAAAAAGGCTTTAAAAAAGAAAGAAGAGCCAGTAGCTTTGGAAGAGCCAAATCTAAAAAAACGAGTTAGAACAATTGTTAAAACCTCAAAGGTAGATTTAGGTAGATTTCATCAGCCAAAAGTTGTTGACGATCAAAAAGAACTTTCACTTTTTAGTGAACCAGAAAGCAAAGATGATATTCAAATTCTCGGCATAGAAACGCCTAAAGAAGTTGAAATACTTGGAGTAGAATCGCCTAAAGAACAAGAAATTTTAGGTGTTGAGCCAACTATTGTTGTTGAAGAAATGCCTATTACAATTTCTCAAAATGAAGAACCCGTAGCAAAAGTAGTGGCTGAACCAAAAACAAATATTGGTTCGAACGATAATGCTTCATATAATAAAGAAATACAACGTCAAAGTTTCCAACCAAGAGAAAATAACAACAATAATAACAATAACCGTCAAAATTACGAAAGACCAGCTGGTGGTTTTAAATCGGAATTCGAAGGTATAATTACAAGCTCTGGAGTTTTGGAAATTATGCAAGATGGTTACGGTTTCCTTCGTTCGAGCGATTATAATTATTTGAATTCGCCCGATGATATTTATGTGTCTCAATCGCAAATTAAACTTTTCGGACTTAAAACTGGCGATACTGTTGAAGGAACAATTCGTCCTCCAAAAGAAGGTGAGAAATTTTTCCCACTTATTAAAGTTGAAAGAATTAATGGACGTACACCAGAAGAAGTTAGAAATCGCGTTCATTTCGATTATTTAACACCATTATTTCCATCAGAAAAATTCAATATTACTGGTAATGGTCACAACAATTTAATAACTCGTGTTATTGATCTTTGTACTCCGCTTGGAAAAGGTCAACGCGGTTTAATTGTTGCACAACCTAAAACAGGTAAAACCACAATATTAAAAAGCATTGCAAACGCTATTGCCGACAATCATCCAGAAGTTTATTTATTAATTTTATTAATAGACGAACGTCCAGAAGAGGTTACCGATATGGCTCGTAGCGTAAAAGCAGAAGTTGTAGCATCAACTTTCGATGAGCCAGCAGATCGTCACGTTAAAGTAGCAAGCATTGTTTTAGAAAAAGCAAAACGTTTAGTAGAATGTGGACACGATGTTGTTATATTGCTTGATTCGATTACACGTTTAGCTCGTGCATTTAACATGGTTTCTCCAGCATCTGGAAAGATACTTTCGGGTGGTGTTGATGCTAATGCATTGCACAAACCAAAACGTTTCTTTGGTGCAGCTAGAAAAATCGAAAATGGTGGATCGTTAACAATTATCGCTACAGCATTAACAGAAACTGGTTCGAAAATGGACGAAGTAATATTCGAAGAATTTAAAGGAACTGGTAATATGGAACTTCAACTCGATCGTAAAATTTCGAACAAACGAATCTATCCAGCTGTTGATGTTGTTGTATCGAGTACACGTCGCGAAGATTTATTAATCGATAAAAACAAACTTAGCAAAACGTGGATTCTTCGTAATTATCTTGCAGATATGAATCCAGTTGAAGCAATGGAATTCTTAAAAGACAGAATGCCTCGTTCAAAAGATAACGACGAATTCCTTTTATCAATGGGTAGTTTTTAAGACACAAAATATTATACACTTGAAAACGCTTCGAAAAATTTTCGAAGCGTTTTTTTTGTTCATAAATATTTAATATAACAAAACGCACATTAAGTCTTTTTTTCTAATTTTACTTTAAAGTTTACACTAAACACATTAGCAATTCCATTTAATGAAAAGATTAATATTCAGCATCTTACTATTACTTTCGTTTTCTGGTTATACACAACAATTTTCTAGATTAACATCTTCAAATGGTTTATCTCAAAATTGGGTGCGTTGTATGTATCAAGATGACGTTGGATATATGTGGATTGGCACCGCCAGTGGTTTAGATCGCTTTAATGGATACGAATTTAAAGCTTATAATATTGGAAATGACAATGTGAATGCTATTGTTAAATATTCACAAAACGAATTATTAATCTGTACAGATCTTGGAATTCTTGTTTTTAATCTTGAAACGGAAAAAATTTCGCAGTTCCAATATATTCAAGGTCTATCGGTACTTTGCGTTGCAAAACAAGATGATCAATATATCTGGTTTGGTTCTAATATTGGACTGTATCGTTTCAATAAAAAAACAAATAAAACAGACAAATACCAATTATCCAATAATTACATAAATACAATACAAATTGATTCTAAATCGAACGTTATTGTTGGTACAAAGAATGGCTTATTTTTATTTGATTCTAAATCAAATACATTTAAAGAAGTAAAAGCATTTTCGGGTATAGATGTTTTAACAATCAGTAATGATAATAAAAACAGATTATGGATTGGTTCAGCTCGTCATGGACTTGACTTAATGGAAGATATTAACTCCTTGAATGTTAAACAAATTATTGAAGGCAATATCATAAATTTGTTAGTTGACAATAAGAATTTTTTATGGATTGCTAGAGGTTCGGCAGAAGGATTGCAAAAGTTAAATCTTAATACATTTACAACAAATAAATATCCAGAAATTATAATTTATAAAAATAAACCTTTAGACAACAAAAGTTTAAGTGATAACTCCGTTTTTTGTATCTATCAAGATAAACAAAACGATATTTGGATTGGAACTTTTGGTGGAGGACTAAACTATTTAAGCTATCGAGAAAAACAATTTTCAAGAATCAATTTTGTTCAAGATAATACCATTTCTAGCAATTTGGTTAACTGTATTTACGAAGAAAAAGATTATCGATGGATTGGTACAGAAATGGGATTATTACGTTACGATAAAAGGAATAATAGTTATTTCCGATTCGAAAATAATCCAAAGAACAATAAAAGTATTTTAGGAAATGCAATTTATGCAATAAAAAAAGATTCAAGAGGGAATCTTTGGGTTGGAACATGGTCTGGCGGATTAAATCTATATGATTATAAAACACAAACGTTTCGTCAATATTTTCCAAATGGAAATGCAAACTCTCTATCTTGCAACAATATATTTGCAATTTCGGAAGACTCGAACCAAAATTTATGGATAGGAACAATTGGTGGAGGATTAAATAAGTTCGATTATAAAACGCAAACCTTTACATCTTATAAGGAGAATGGTGATAATAAAAGTATCTGGAAAAATTATATTAACGATATCATCCAATTGAAAGATGGAACAATGCTAATTTCCGATTATAATGCAATTTCATTTTTAGATTTTAAAAAAAATATTTTCAAAAGAATTGAATTATCAAAAAGCAAAAAACCACTAATAAAACTATTTACTATCTGTTTATTTCAAGATAGTAAAGGTCATATTTGGGTTGGAACAAGCAATGGTTTAAAATGTTTAAGCGAAGATGGTAAAAAGTTTAAATCATATTCTATCGAACATGGAATTATTGACAATACCATAAATGCAATTACCGAAGATAATCATAATAATCTTTGGTTATCGACAAATAAAGGAATTTCGAAATTTATTGGTGGCGTAAATTTACCAGAAATACCAACCTTTATAAATTTTACAAGCGAAGATGGAATAGCTAGCAATGAATGTAAACCAAGATCAATTTTCAAAGACACAAATGGAATAATTTATATCGGCTCTTCGAATGGATTAACAATGTTTAATCCCGATAGCATTAAACTTAATTATACATTGCCTCAAATTGCTTTTACCGATTTACTTGTTTTAAATACACATCCAAACAAGAATGTTTCATATAATTCAATTTCGGAAAATGTAAATACTGGCAAAACAGTAAATATCGATTATCGAAGTTCTAATTTTACAATAAAATTTGCAGCACTTAATTTCTTCAATACCAATAAAAACAAATATAAATATTGTCTCGAAGGTTACGACTCAACATGGATTGATGCAGGAAACCAAAGATCAATAACGTATACTAATATTCAACCAGGGAATTATACTTTTAAAGTAATTGCATCGAATAACGATGGGATTTGGAATCTTACTCCCAAAACATTACAAATTGAGATTCTACCTCCGTGGTGGAGAACTATTTATTTCAAAATAACTATAGCATTTATCGTAATTTTAATTCTATTCCTATTTTTTAAAATTAGGATTACAAATGTAAAACGACAACAAAAAGTTCTCGAACAAACAGTACAATCGCGAACCAAAGCGCTAAATGCAATGAATTCTATTTTAAGAGAAAATCAACAAGAAATTAAAAAGCAAAATATAGAACTTTTCGAACACAGAAATAATCTCGAACAACTTGTAAATAATAGAACTTCGGAGTTAGAAATTGCTATGAAAAAAGCTGAAGAGAACGATAAATTAAAGACGGCATTTCTTCAAAATATTTCGCACGAAATTAGAACACCAATGAATGCGATAATTGGTTTTTCTGCTTTATTAAAACAACAAGATCTTCCAAAAGAAGAAAGAAATCAATTTGTTGATATAATTAATGGAAGCTGTAACCAATTACTTTCAATTATTAATGATATTATAAATATTGCAACAATAGAATCGGGTCAAGCGAAAGTAAACGAAAGCAGAGTTAATATAAATTCTGTAGTTAAAATATTCTACGAACAATTTAAACTTAAAACACTTTCGAAAAACGTGGAGTTATCATATAAAACGACACTTGACGATAAGGAAGCATATTTCCAAATCGATGAAACGAAGTTTATAGAGATATTTTCAAATCTTATTAATAATGCTATAAAATTTACCGAAAATGGAACGGTTGAATATGGCTACGAAGTTCGAGGATCGTTCTTACAATTTTATGTAAAAGATAGTGGAATTGGAATAGCATCGGAACAACATGATAAGATATTCGAACGCTTTCGTCAAGCTGGAAGTACCATTGCTTCGAAGTTTGGCGGTACAGGACTTGGACTTTCAATATCGAAAGCATATGTTGAATTACTTGGAGGACATATTTGGCTTAAATCGGAAGAAGATAAAGGATCGGAGTTTTATTTTACAATACCTATAAAACGATTAGTCTCAAAAAACAATTCACAAACTTTAAGTCAACATATTGAAAAAGCAGAGAATAAGACAGCTTACCGCGCACATATTCTTGTAGTTGAAGACGAAGAATTTAACTTCAGATATCTTCAAAAAATATTATCGATCTTACATTTTTCTGTAGAACGAGCTTCGAATGGACTCGAAGCAGTTGAAAAATGCAAAATAAATAAGGACATTAAATTAATATTAATGGACATTAAAATGCCAGAAATGGACGGATATGAAGCTGTTAGACTTATACGAACCTTCAATCCCACTATTCCTATAATAGCACAAACGGCATATGCTTTAGCTAAAGACAAAGAAAAAATAATGGAATCGGGCTTCGACGATTATATTACGAAACCTATTGATAAAAACTTATTAGTTGACTGTATTGAAAAGTACTTTGATTGATATTAAAAGTTTATCAAAACAAGAAATTGTTTCATTTATGCTTGCTCATGGAGAAAAAAAATCGAGAGCAAACATTCTTTTTGAGTCGCTTTGGAAAAAGGGAATTTGTTCGTTCGACGAACTTAATGAACTTCCTAGTGAGACTATCAATCTATTAAAAGAACATTTTTCCATACATTCTTTAGCAATTGATATTATTAAAGTAAGTAACGATAAAACGATTAAAATTGCTTTCCGATTGCCCGATGGAAATGTAATTGAAGGCGTAATAATTCCATCTTTAAAAAGAACCACAGCTTGTATTTCAACGCAAGTTGGATGTGCTTTAGCATGTTCATTTTGTGCTACTGGAACATTGGGTCTTACTCGTAATTTAAGTTTCATTGAAATTTACGATCAAGTTATGCTTTTAAACAAAATCTCGATCGATAAATTCGGACATCAGCTCAACAATATTGTAATGATGGGAATGGGCGAACCATTAATGAATTACGAAAATGTTATGAAAAGCATAGAATGTCTCACGGCAAATTGGGGATTAGCTTTATCGCATAACCGCATTACACTTTCGACAGCTGGAATTACAGAAAAAATAATACAATTAACAGATGCTGGTTTTAAATGTAATTTGGCAATATCGCTACATTCTGCTGACGAGAATAAACGATCTGAATTAATGCGAGTAAATACATCCAATAGTTTAAACGATTTATCAAATTCGGTAAGATATTATTTCGAGAAAACAGGCAAAAAAGCGACTTTCGAATATTTACTGTTAAACGGAATTAACGACTCGATCGAAGATGCAGAAAAGCTTGTAGAGTTTTGCCAAGCATTTCCATGCAAAATTAACATCATTTCGTTTAACGAAAATGAACATTCTCAATTCAAAAAAACAACGAAAGAACAGCAACAAGCATTTGTTTCCTATTTAATTTCTCATAAAATGATTATTACACTTCGAGCTAGTAAAGGTCAAGATATTGAAGCTGCTTGCGGTCAATTGGCAAATAAAAGAAAAGGTATATAATTTTTTATTTTCGTTTCATTTTAATAAAAATAACGTAACTTGGTATTCAGTACTAACCAAATATTTTAGAATGATTAAACATTCATTTACATATATTAAAAATCGTCTCCAACTATTTATTATTTCGTTACCATTACTAATTCTTTTGGGTTTTAGTCCAGGCGAACGCGATGTTGACAAACTATTTGGACGCGATCATAACGTATGTAAAAAACTTAATGGGAAAGTACTTGTTTACACCGTATTTGTTGAGACTGCCGATAGTAGTCCATGGACGGAATTCGACCTCAACTCAACAGTCGATTCATTAAAAGTTGCAATAAATTGGCTTAACGAAACAGCTAAGAAAAATGGTAAAGACCTTCAAATAAACTTTAATACCCAACTCGACGACAGTTTGAAAATTATTAAACAAAAACTTGGTGGTCAAATCGAAGAATTGATAGATAGCAAAGATGGTTTGGATAAAATCGATAAATGGACAAACAAAATAATTAAAATAAAAACCACCGAAAAAAATCGATTACAACTCATAACCAAACTACGAAACGAATTTTCAATAGAAAGTGTAGCTCTAATATTTATGGTTAATTATTATTACAAGGAAGATTTTATTTTCTCGTTCAACACAACCAATAATAACGATATAGAATATTCCATAATTAGTACTAAGAAACCTAATCTTATTGCTCAAGATATTCTTAATCTTTTTGGAGCACCATATTTATACTATCATCCATCGACTGTTAATAAACGCGACACAAAACAATTGAACAAAATATTCTGGAACGATGTAATGGCAAATACAAATGCCGACTTACGAAAATTAGATCTTGGAGAAATTACCCGATATTTTATTGGTTGGACAGATTCATTAAATGAAGATTATGAGAAAATGGTTAAAGAAAAACCAAAGATTTAGCAATGATAATTATTAAAAGAACCCTTATAATCGTTGGTTTTTCGATATTCATACTTGCTAATTTGCAAGTCGAAGCTCAAACACAAAAACAAGCTAAAAAATATTTAAAAGCACTTTGTAATAAATCGTTTGCCGGTCGATCTTATGTTCGCGATGGACACGTTAAAGCATCAAATTATATTGCACAAAAGCTACATTCATTTGGTTATACAACATCATTTCAAAATTTTACATTTCCAGTAAATATTTTCCCTGGCGAAGCTCGATTTTCTATCAATAATAAAAAACTTAAACCTGGAAGAGATTTTGTTTTTGAAGCCGGAACACCAACATCGAAAGGTACATTTCCTGTATCTATATTTAGCAGAAATATCTTTTTAAATGCCAAACTAAGAGATTCGATAATAGCTGCGTCGTCTGGCAAATTCCTATTAATTACAGCACTTTCGGCAAACGATACCAGTAAAAAAGTGCTCGATTCCTTGCGAAAGGTTTATCATGCAATACTCAATTCGCCAACAAACCATATTGCAGGACTTATAAATCACGATACAGCCCAAACCAAATGGGGTGTTCGACAAACACAAAATCCCTACCCCGTAATCGATTTAAACATAAAAAGTTCGGTTTGTAACATTTCAACAATATCGCTAAATGTCGAAAGTGAATTATTGAATAAATGCCAAAGTCGAAATGTAATTGGAATAATTAAAGGAACCGAATTTCCCGATTCTTTTATTGTCTTAACTTCTCATTACGATCATATAGGAATGATGGGAAAACACACACTATTTCCTGGTGCAAACGATAATGCAAGTGGCGTATCTATGATGCTTTGTCTTGCAGAATATTATGCAAAACATCCACAGAAATATAGTATTGCATGCATTGCATTTAGTGCCGAAGAAGTTGGATTAATTGGTTCAAAGTTCTTTGTCGATAATCCAACAATTCCATTGAAAAACATCGCTTTCTTAATGCATTTCGACATGGTAGGAACGGGCGAAGAAGGTCTTAAAGTAGTTAACGGTAGCGAGCTAAAACGACAATTCAATATGCTTAAACAAATAAACGATTCTCTCAATTTAATGGTAAAAGTTCAACCACGAGTTCAAGGTTGTATTAGCGATCAATGTTACTTTTTTCGTCATGGAGTTCCTTGCTTTTTTGTTTACACAATGGGTGGTTCAAAAGCGTATCACGATATATACGATGTACCTAAAAGATTATCGCTTTACTCGTTCGAAAAACTTGGCGAATTATCGAAATTATTTATTGCAAAATTACAGGAATAAGAAGTGAGCATACTATGTTGTCGCATTAAACTATCTCCCGCTTCGACTCCGCTCAGCGTCCGGTCGTTGAGCGGAGTCGAAACGACAGTAACAGAATACGATATTTAATAATTCTCATTACAGAAATATAAAAAGAACTTAAAACAGTCTGTTATGTCAAAAACAAATGCTGCCCGATTACTCGACAAACAAAAAATAGCTTACGAATTAGTTTCATACGAAGTGGACGAAAACGACCTAAGTGCAATTGCGGTTGCCAATAAACTGGGACAAAACATCAAACAAGTATTTAAAACACTTGTTGTTCGGGGCGATAAAACTGGAATATTTGTAGCCATAATTCCTGGCGATGATGAACTGGATTTAAAAACGGCAGCTAAAATATCGGGAAATAAGAGCGCAGCAATGATTGCCGTTAAAGAAATCCAAAACCTTACGGGTTATATTCGCGGAGGATGTTCGCCTCTTGGAATGAAAAAACAATATCCTACCTACATCGAAAAAAGTTGTTTGACATTCGAATATATTTATGTTAGCGCTGGAGTTAGAGGAACACAAATAAAGCTTTCGCCAAATGATTTGATTCGAGTAGTCGGAGCAGTTACCTTCTCGTAGAGCTAATCTTTATACACATCTTTTATGATTGATTTACAATACAAATTAATACCCCTCGACAAGCTCGGGGACCTCTTCTAAACTTATATTTAAGAAGGTCTCGACTACGCTCGACAATCAATTTGTTTTGGTCGAGCGTAGTCGATGACCATCCTCTTTATAAATTCAGAAGATATAAGGTCCCCGAGCTTGTCGAGGGGCGATAAAAATACTTGTGTATAAAGATTAGCTTGTAGAGACGCGATAAATCGCGTCTCATAAAACAAATCATACAAATTATTCGCTATTTTTTCTTCTACTGTTTTACCATTTTATTTTGTAGACGCGATAAATCGCGTCTCTACGATATTTGGTAATTTAATCTTTATTGCTATTTTTGTCAACGTTTAGACCGAGAATCAAAAACAAACAGTAGTAATTTTTAAACATGAAAAGAATATGAGTAATTACATTTCGGCCGAGATTACAGCGGCAAAAATAACAGAAACCCTAGGTTTATTAACCACAGTAAAAAGCAATATGCCTTTTTTGATGAAACTCGAGAATGCATCGAAAAAAGGCATGATATCGTTGGACGATTCACGCAGTCCCTTTGTAGTAAAGTGCCTACAGTATGCACAAAAGGAAGCAAAAATAGTTCCTCCCTATGTCGACTTGGTTGAGCTAAACAAAGACTTAACCCTATTTACAAATCTTCAAAACATTTCGCGCGAGGTAAACCGTTTGGCCGATATGCTTAACGATACCCGCATAGCAGCTGGAACCGATGCGTATGTAGCAGCATTGAGTATTTACAATTCGGCAAAACAAGCTGCTAAGATGAATGTTCCCGGTACGCAAGCCATTGTCGATGACCTTAAAAAAGCATTCGAGGGACAAGGCGTTACCGTCGATACCGCTGCAAAACAAGCATAGGTATCAGTCCTAATATGTTGAGAAAGAAATAAATTTACGGTCTAAACAATTTCTTTTTCTCAACAATTAAAAAACAAAAAAGGGGGGGGTAACCACCCGGGGGGGGGTACCTCCGAAGTACCCCCCCCTACCTAAAAACCTAACTAGTTACCATTTTTACCTAACTGGTTAGCTGTTTTACCTAACTAGTTGTCAAAATCGCCTAACCGATTAGCACTTTCACCTAACGAGTTATCGAAAAATGCTAACTAATTAGCAAAAATGGTTAATCAATTAGCTAAAAAAGGTAACGAGTTAGGTGTTTGGGTAAATGAGTTAGGGAAAAATGCTCGATGATGAATAGTTTGAAGAAGCTTTTCTTCATATTAAAATTCTACTATAATTTTTTATATATTCGTATTGATAAAATATTCAGCTAGCGCGGACTTGAAGTCCGTGCTAAGAAGACAGTAATTAAAAGTGAAGATTTCGGTTCTTTTCGATTAACAATATTACATAAATGTATAATACTAGATTTAATAAAAAAGGAAACGTTTTGCTAAGCACGGACTGAAAGTCCGCGCTAGCGGAGATTCGATAAAAAATGGTTGAAAAGAAAACAGAATAATTAAGTTAAATTCAATTTAAAAACTATGATAAGTAAAGATTCACTTGGTCACATTAAATATTTAATATTTCACTGGATTATTTTGATAGCTGTTGGATTAATATTTGGAGCATGCAATATTTTTAGTGGACTCAAAAAAGAAAATATTGTAATCAATAAAAAACTATTCATTCCAAAAGAAGTAATAATTCCATCAGGATACAAAATTTCAAATATTTATAATAATGGAGTAATAGACTTTAATAAAGATGGATTAAATGATTTTGTTTTTGATTTGCAAAAGGAAAATATCAACATTGGAGATACCAGTTATGTTGTCTTTTACAAAATGAATAAAGATTCCTCATTTTCATTTTGTAAAAAATTTGATAATTTATTTCCTATTTACTTTCCTTTATATTTCGAACGCCCAAATATAAAAAATAAAGAATTAGAAACTCTTTTCTATGATTGCTATATGGGGATGAATAAACCATTTTCTTACTTTGAGATTCAAAATGACTCCGTTTTTTTTACTAAGCGATTAAGTGGTAATTTGATGGAAAGTATACGGTATCTATATAAATTTGATTTACAGAAAAATGACTGGATTTTAACTAGTAAAAGTAGGAGTACAAAAAATGGCTACTATCCATTCGAGATTCGAGGAATAAAATTATTATCAGATTTTTCATATTGTGAAGATTAATTACTACCTCCCCTGCTCCCGCAAGTGTTCCGCAGGACACTTGTGGGAATAATAAAAACAGTAAACAGAGCAATAAGGTTTTCTGCTAAGTTTATAACTTAGCATGCAGAACGATAATGAATTCAAATAGAGCATTCCTAAAAAAAGTTAAAAACTTTTCGGGCAAACGTTTTCGTTAAAACAAAGTGAATTAAAAAAACCACAAGTATACTTCGTAATACTTGCGGTAGTACCGACTAAACAAAGTAGATTAGTTCTTGAGCAAAGTAGTTTAGTGACTCAACAAGGTTCCCAACTAACTAAACAATGTAGTTGAGTCATCGCACAACATTGTTTCCAAACTAAAATACCTACTTTTGCATAAAAATAATGTATAGTGAAAATTGGTACAATAGAATTTAGCAAATATCCAGTATTTGCAGCTCCAATGGAAGATGTTTCGGAACCATCGTTTCGATTTATGTGTAAGAAACATGGTGCTGATATGCTTTATACCGAATTTGCATCGTGCGATGCATTGGTAAGAAACGTAAACAAAACCACACGTAAGCTAATTACATTTGAATACGAACGTCCGGTAGCTGTTCAAATATTTGGTCGCGACCCGCAAGCAATGGCCGATGCAGCTCGTATTGCTGAGGAATCGAAACCCGATATTATTGATATTAACTTTGGTTGTCCCGTAAAAAAAGTTGCGGGCAAAGGTTCTGGTGCTGGTTTGTTGCGCAATTTACCTTTAATGAAAGAAATAACCGATGCAGTTGTTCAAGCAGTAAAAGTACCAGTTACAGCCAAAACTCGCTTAGGGTGGGACGATAACGATAAACCTATAATTTCGGTTGCAGAAATGCTACAAGATTGCGGAATTCAAGCATTAACGATTCATGGTCGTACACGAGCTCAAATGTATACAGGCGAAGCCGATTGGACTTTAATTGGAGATGTAAAAAACAATCCAAGAATGACAATTCCAATTATTGGAAATGGTGATATCGATTCACCAGAAAAAGCTAAAAGGATGTTCGATGAATATGGTGTAGATGCAATTATGATTGGTCGGGCAAGTATTGGAAATCCATGGATATATAGAGATGTAAAGCATTATCTCAATACAGGAGAATTTGTAAATCCATTTACATTACAAGAACAAATAGACGAATTAAAAGAATTTACCCTGAAATCGATCGAATTTAAAGGTTTACCAGGTGGAGTAATTCACATGCGCCGACAATTTGCCAAATCGTTTAAAGGATTGGAAAATTTTAAGGAAACACGTGTAAAATTACTTAAATTAGAGAAGCTCGATGATGTAATGAATCTTTTAGACGAAATAAGTAAAAGATTTTAACCTTTTATTTTAAACTTTCTTCTAATGTATCTACAATTGTAAAAACAGTATCGAGCTGCATAACATATATTATTTCTTTTAATTCTGGAGCTAAATTACAAAGTATAAATGTTGATTTACTTTGTTTAGCAGTCTTTAAATTTGATATTAAGGCTCCAAAAGCGGAACTATCAATAAATCGAATTCCTTCTAAATCGAAAACAAGTTTTGTTCCCGATTCACTCAAATAATGATTGATTTGTTCTTTAACTGTTTGTGAAACAATAGCATTAAATCTATTAATTCCATCGAAAGATGCAACTTTAACACCTTTTACTTCTTTAACAACCAATATTGAATTCATATTTATACAGATTTACTTTCGTTTACAACTATATCCAGTTCTTTATCAACTTCACTACATGTAAAGATATAACTTTGTATGAAAGGTTCAAACTCTGAAAGTAAAATATTTTGATTTTCTTCAAAATATAATAATCGTTCATCTAAACAAGTTACCCCCATTATTGCCAATGCACCTTTAATTTTATGTGTAGTTCGAGTTAATCCAGCTATATCTTTTTGATCAAAATAACTTAATAATTTTTCTTGAAATGGAGCGACTTGTGATCGATAAATTCCAATCATTTCGATAATAAAATCTGCATTATTACTAGACATTTGATTCAAATAATAAAGATCTATATATTTAAATTTTGATTTTTCTGCCATGTTTTCTTTTCTTCTTATACAAAAGTAATCAATTACCGTTTAAATGAATATTTTTTCCAGCTTTTTTTGTTCAACGATTTGTTTTTAAAAAAGTTTATTTATCTTTGTTTATCAAATTTAAAAAGATGAAAAGTATTCAAATTCAATTATGGTGGTGGCACAGCTCAGTATTTTTACAATAGTGAAGGGATGCCCCGTATGAAAGAAATTCAAATATAAGGAAAGGCTCACCAAATCACGGTGAGCCTTTTTTGTTTAATATTTACAAAATGAAAAAGATATCAATTAAAACAAAATCGAGAACGCTAATTGCCGATATTCTTACACCAGTAAGTATATATCTAAAAATTAGAGACAAGTTTGCCAATCCAATCTTACTCGAAAGTACCGATTTCAATGGCGACGAAAATAGTTATTCTATAGTTTGTTTCAACCCTATTGGCACGTTTCAAGTGAACAATGGAATTCTTAGTAAACAATGGCCCGATGGTGTTGATGAAGAATATACCGTTGATGCATCACATTCGGTTCCCGATCATTTACAATCGTTTATAAATTCGTTCGAGGTAGATTTTTCCGAAGCTCCACTTCGTTTAGATGGTTTCTTTGGATATTCGGCTTACGATTCGGTACAATATTTCGAAACAGTAAAACTACAAAAGCAAACTAAAGACGAGAATAAGATTCCAGAAATGCTCTATAGCTTTTATAAATATGTAATTGTATTTAACCATTTTAAAAGCGAATTGTACATTATCGAAAATCTTCTCGAAGGCGAAGAAACAACAATCGATACAATTGAATATATTCTAAAAGGAAATGTAGTTTCGGAACATAGTTTCCAAACAAAAGATGACGAAAAATCGAATTTAACAGATGCCGAATTTATTGAAATTGTAAAGAAAGGAAAGCAAAGTTGTTTTCGTGGAGATGTATTTCAAATAGTTCTTTCTCGTCAATTTTCACAAAAATTTACAGGAGATGAATTCTGTGTATATCGTGCTTTACGTTCAATAAATCCATCGCCCTACTTGTTCTTTTTCGATTACGGCAATTTCAGAATATTTGGTTCGTCGCCCGAAGCGCAATTAATTATTCGCGATGGACGAGCAATTATTAACCCAATTGCTGGAACGTTTAAACGTACTGGCGACGACTTAAAAGATGCTGAACTAGCAATAGAACTTACAAACGATCCAAAAGAAAATGCCGAACATGTTATGTTGGTCGATTTAGCCCGAAACGATTTAAGTCGCAATGGCGAAGATGTTAAGGTTGATAAATATCGTGAGGTTCAATATTTCTCACATGTAATACATTTGGTTTCGAAAGTTTCGGGCAAATTACAAGCAGGAGCAAATCCAATGCGAGTTATGGCCGATACTTTTCCTGCAGGAACATTAAGCGGAGCGCCAAAATTCCGAGCAATGCAACTCATTTCGCAATACGAACCACAAGGTCGTGGATACTATGGTGGATGTATTGGTTACATTGACCTCAACGGCAATCTTAATCAAGCAATTATGATTCGCACATTTCTTAGCAAAAACAACACTTTATTTTATCAAGCTGGAGCTGGTGTTGTTGCAAAATCGGTCGAAGAAAGCGAATTACAAGAAGTAAATAATAAGTTGGCTGCACTTAAAAAGGCCATTCAATTAGCAGAAAAATTATAAGACATAGAAAAACATAAAACTATGAGAAAGATATTAGTCCTCGATAATTACGATTCATTTACATACAACCTCATTCATTATGTAAAAGAATTAACAAGCGACCAAGTTGATGTTTTCCGAAACGATAAAATATCGTTGAGCGAAGTTGCACATTACGATAAAATCCTTTTATCTCCAGGTCCTGGAATTCCTTCCGAAGCTGGAATAATGCCAGAATTAGTTAGAAAATATGGTGCAACGAAAAGTATCTTTGGTGTTTGTCTAGGTCAACAATGCATTGCCGAAGTATATGGTGGGAAAATTGTAAATCTCGATAACGTATATCATGGAGTTGAATCGGAAATTCGTGTTGTTGATGAAACCGAACTTTTGTTCAAAGGATTGCCAACAACATTTATGGCTGGACGTTACCATTCGTGGAATGTAGAAAGCGAAAATCTACCATTTTGCTTAAAAGTAACTGCTGTCGATAAAGATGGAATGGTAATGGCAATTAGCCATGTAAGTCATGATGTTCGTGGTGTGCAATTTCATCCTGAATCGGTATTGACTCCAATGGGAAAATTAATGATTAAAAATTGGTTACAGTAGAGACAGGTTGCAACCTGTCTCTACAACAAACATTTAATACAACAAACTAATGAAACAAATATTAAAATCTCTCTTCGAGCATCAAACACTTTCGAAAGAACAGGCAAAAACGGCACTTCGCGATATAACAGCAGGAAAATGTAACGAAAGCGAAATGACAGCTTTCATATCTGTTTTCTGTATGCGTCCAATTACGGTTGACGAATTAAGCGGATTTAGAGAAACATTGCAAGAACTTTGTTTGCATGTCGATTTAGGAACTCCAAACATACTTGATATGTGTGGTACTGGAGGCGATGGTAAACACACTTTTAATATTTCGACTTTGGCATCGTTTGTTGCTGCAGGCGCAGGCGTTAAGATTGCTAAACATGGTAATTATGGTGTTTCGTCTGGTTGTGGTTCATCGAATGTAATTGAAGCATTGGGATATACTTTTAGCAATAATCCAAATGTTTTAAAAGCAACGATGGAACGTGCTGGAATTTGTTTTATGCATGCGCAATTATTTCATCCTGCAATGAAAAACGTTGCACCAATTCGTCGCGCTTTGGGCATTAAAACCTTTTTCAATATGCTTGGACCAATTATTAATCCAGCATTTCCAGGGAAACAAGTTACAGGTGTTTATAGTAAAGATGTAGCTCGTTTATATAAATATGTATTGGAAAAGACTGCACAAGATTTTATTATTCTTTATAGTTTAGATGGATATGATGAAATTTCTTTAACAAGTCCATTTCTAATGATTTCGAAAGAAAGAGAAGAAGTTATTTATCCAGCAGATTTAGGATTTCCAACCTATTCTTTAAAAGATATTGCAGGTGGTGAATCGGTTGAGGAATCAACAAAGATTTTCACTTCTGTACTTGAAGGAAAAGGAACTAGAGCACAAAACGATGTGGTGATTGCTAACGCTGCTATGGGAATAAAATGTTCGAACCCTAATCTATCCTTGAAACATAGTATAGAAATTGCTCGCGAATCGTTAATGACTGGAAAAGCAATGGAAACTTTGCATTTGTTTTTGAGTAAATAAAATACCCCAAACCCCTAAAGGGACTTAAATACATAAAGAAGCAAAGTCCCTTTTAGGGGATTTAGTGGCAAATGAATTTTAATTTCTTAATTTCATTTAGACCTTTAGTAAACCTCTAAATCCTCGAACACCATAATAGGATTCTGCACCATTGTGATAAACAAACACATGGTCGTAACGACGATCACAAAAAATTGCACCACCAAGTTTTCTAATTTCTGTTGGAGTTTTAACCCAACTCGAAGTTTTTAAATCGAAATTTCCAAGTTTTTGCAACTCTCTATATTGTTGTTCATTTAGCAGTTCTATTCCCATAGAATTGGCCATATCTATAACTGTATTTTCTGGTTTATGTTCTTTCCTTGATTCTAATGCTTCGCGGTCGTAACATATACTTCTGCGTCCTTTGGGAGTTTCTGCAGAACAATCAATAAAGATATAATCTGTCGAATTGTTATCGAGACAAACAACATCGGGTTCGCCACCAGTTTTTTCCATTTCATTGAGTGACCAAAGTTTTTTGGTATCAGCTTCTAACTTAACTTGTACTTTTGCCCAATCGATATCTTTATGACGACTCATATTTTTTAAAAAACGAGTTTTCAATATTCCTATTAGCTCATTTCTTTGTTCAAGTGATATTTCCATAGTTATATTTTTTAAAAATTTGACGTAAAGTCTTTCATTAACCTTTCTAAAAAAAATAGAATATTAAAACTACAACAAAAACTCACTATTTTTCTTTTAAAAATAATTATCAAAACGCTTTTATTTTCATTCTAAAATCATGTATTTTGTGAGTGTGAATTGAATTTACTTAAATTATAATGAATAAACAACTTCTTCTTGGTGCTGAGGCAATAGCACTAGCGGCAATTGATGCCGGAATATCGGGGGTATACGCTTATCCAGGTACTCCATCAACAGAAATTACAGAATACATTCAACATTCGGCTGTAGCCAAACAAAATGGCGTTCGTTCGAAATGGTCGGCAAACGAAAAAACAGCATACGAAGCTGCTTTGGGAATGTCGTACGCGGGCAAACGCAGCCTTGTATGTATGAAACATGTTGGACTAAACGTAGCTGCCGATGCATTTATGAACTCTGCCACAACAGGCGTTCATGGTGGATTGGTTGTTGTGGTTGCCGACGATCCTTCGATGCATTCATCACAAAACGAGCAAGATACTCGAGTTTATGGACGTTTTGCTTTTCTACCAGTAATTGAGCCATCAAACCAACAAGAAACATACAACGCTGTTCGATATGCTTTCGATCTTTCTGAAGAATTAAAATTGCCAGTTTTATTAAGAATTACAACAAGACTTTCGCATTCGAGAGCAGTAGTTCAACAAAAAACGGCAAAAGTTCAAAATACTTTAAATCCATCAACCGATAAAAAGAAATGGATTTTATTACCTGCAAATGCTCGTGCTAATTATGCTGGTTTGTTGAACATGCAAGATCAATTAACCAAGATTTCAGAAACATCAGCATTAAATAAAATAATCGAAGGTAAAGGTTCAAAAGCAGTTATAGCATTTGGCATTGCATTCAATTATGTAATGGAAGTAAAACAAGCCGAAAATCTTGACATTCCGGTTTTAAAAATTTCGCAATATCCAATGCCCGAAAAACTTGTAAAGACATTTGTAGAAAAATACGATGATATTTTAATTGCCGAAGAAGGTTACCCAGTTTACGAAGAATTATTAAAAGGCTATTTTGGAAATGCAAAATTCCGTGGTCGTCTTGATGGAGCTTTACCTCGTGTTGGCGAACTTTCGCCCGATTCATTAGCAAAGGCTCTTGGATTCGGAAATCAAAATATTAATGCAATTCCCGAAATTGTAGCTAATCGTCCACCGATGTTGTGTCAAGGTTGCGGACATCGCGATTTGTATGAGGCAATGAATATATTGTTCGAATCGTATTCTGCAAAACATGTCTTTTCTGATATTGGTTGTTATACGCTTGGAGCTTTGCCACCATTCGGAACAATAAGTACTTGTGTTGATATGGGTGCTTCGATAACTATGGCAAAAGGAGCTTCGGATGCAGGTTTACATCCAGCAGTTGCTGTAATTGGCGATTCTACCTTTACCCATTCAGGAATTACCGGATTGCTCGATGCTGTGAACGACGAAGTTGCCATAACCATAATTATTTCAGATAATTCTACAACTGGAATGACTGGTGGACAAGATTCATCGGGAACTGGCAAACTGTATGACATTTGCAAAGGAATTGGCGTTGACGAAAAACATATTCGTGTTATCGAACCTTTGAAAAAGAATCTTGAAGACAATATTACTATTCTTAAAGAAGAATTCGAATTCAGAGGTGTTTCGGTCATTATTGCTCAACGCGAATGCGTACAAGTAGCAATTCGAAATAAAAAGAAATTGGCTTAATTATTTATCAGAAATGAGATGAACAAAAATATAATTATAGCAGGCGTTGGCGGTCAAGGAATATTGACTATTGCATCTATTATCGACCTTGCGGCAATGAACATTGGATTACAAGTAAAACAAGCCGAAGTTCATGGAATGAGTCAGCGTGGTGGTGCAGTTGAATCGCATCTTAGAATATCGGATTCCGAAATATTTTCCGATTTAATTCCTCGTGGAAAAGCCGACCTTATATTATCGATAGAACCAATGGAATCGCTCCGATATTTACCATTTTTATCGAATGATGGAATTATTGTAACAGCTACCGAAGCGTATAAAAACATTACAAATTATCCCGACGAAAATCTGATTCAGAAAGAGATCGAAAAATCGGCTAAACACATATTTGTTGATGCATCGGCAATTGCAAAAGAAGTTGGAAATATAAAAGCATTTAATGTTGTAATGCTTGGTGCTGCTTCGGCATATATCGGCATTAGCGTTGATGAATTGGAAAAGGCAATTGAACAATCGTTTTCAACCAAAGGCAAAGCAGTGGTTGATATGAATATTTTGGCATTTAGAAAAGGAATTGAAAATAAATAAAAATCATAAAAATAAGGTATACTATGATTTGGAATCAAAACATTGAATGTGCAAGCCGCGAACAAATGCGGGAAATACAAAGTCAGCGTTTAGCAGATATGGTAAAACGAGTTTACGAAACCGTTCCATTTTATCGAGCAAAGCTTAAGGAAAAAGGTATTCAACCAGGCGATATTACAAGTATCGACCAACTCAAAGATTTGCCATTTACCCTTAAGACAGATTTACGCGATAATTATCCATTCGGACTTTTTACCGTTCCTCAATCGGAAATTGTTCGCTTGCATGCATCGAGTGGAACTACTGGAAAACCTACCGTCGTTGGCTATACTCGCAACGATATTGACATGTGGAGCGAAGTTGTAGCACGTTCGTTAACAATGGCTGGCGTTACAAAAAATGATATTATACAAGTCGCATATGGTTACGGACTTTTTACTGGTGGACTAGGCGTTCATTATGGAGCCGAAAAAGTTGGTGCATCGGTAATTCCTATTTCGGGTGGAAATACAATGAAACAGTTGCAATTAATGGTCGATTTTGGTTCAACTGTAATTGCTTGTACGCCTTCGTATGCAGCACATCTTGGCGAAAGTATTATTAAAAGTGGCATAGATCCTAAAAGTATAAAACTAAAAGCGGGTGTTTTTGGTGCAGAGCCTTGGACTGAAGAAATGAGAACGCAAATTCAAAATTTACTTGGCATAAAAGCGTATGATATTTATGGCTTAAGCGAAGTAATTGGTCCTGGTGTCTCGATGGAATGTGAGCATCAATGTGGAAGTCATATTTTCGAAGATCATTTTATTCCCGAAATTATCGATCCAACAACTTTAGAAGTTTTGCCCTATGGAGAATTAGGTGAGCTTGTATTTACGCCAGTTTCGAAAGAAGCTATGCCATTGTTACGCTACCGCACTCGCGATTTAACTCGCTTGCATGCCGAGAAATGCGCATGCGGTCGTACCTTAGTTCGCATGGAAAAATGTTTGGGTCGTTCGGACGATATGTTGATTATTCGTGGTGTTAATGTATTCCCATCGCAAGTAGAATCGGTACTTTTGGAAATGACCGAAACATCGCCACATTATCAACTTATAGTTACAAGAGAGAATAATCTCGATTCTTTGGAAATAAAAGTTGAAATTGACGAACAATTCTGGTCTGACGAAATAAAAGTTCTTGAAGCATTGAAGAAACGTATAAATCACAATATTTCGAGTGTTTTGGGTATTAGTGCAACCATCAAATTAGTAGAACCACGAAGTATTGAACGTTCCGAAGGGAAAGCAAAACGTGTAATCGATAATAGACATTTATAAAAACATAGCATTATGATTATAAAACAATTATCAATCTTTCTTGAAGACAAATCAGGTAGATTAACGGAATTGACCAAGATTTTGGCCGAAAACGATATTAACATCACGGCATTAAGCATTGCAGATGCAGCAGATTATGGTATTATTCGCATGGTAGTTGGTCGCCCCGAATTGGCAATGAAAGTACTCAAAGAAAAAGGATTTTCTGTTCATCTTACCGAAGTTGCTTGTTTAATCGTTCCAAATAAACCAGGTGGATTATATTTTGCATTGAAAATATTAGCCGATAATAATATTAACATTGACTATATGTATGCATTTGCGATGAACACAACTGCATCGGTTGTAATTCGTTCAGCATCTATAAATGATGTAATAGAAGTATTACAAAAAAACAAATTAGAGCTTATAAAAGCTAGTCAAGTATATCAAATATAAAATGGACAAATTCAAGAATTATTTCAAAACCGATAACTTTGCAACTGGCAATGGCATTGAACTTACAGAATGTAAACCAGGTTATGCAAAGGCACAGGTTGAAATAAATAAAAGCCATTTAAATGGTGCTGGTGTTGTTCATGGTGGTTTACTATTTACACTTGCCGATTTTTGTTTTGCTGCATCTGTAAATTCTTATGGAAATGTTGCCCTTTCGGTAAATGCTTCCATATCATATTTTGCAAAAAGTACCGAAGGAATTATAACTGCCGAAGCAAAAGAAATCAGCCGAAGCAATAAACTTTCGACCTGCGATATAAATGTGTACGACCAAGCTGGACAATTACTTGCCAATTTTAAAGGGATGGCATATATAACTAATACTAAAATTGAATTTAAATCGTAAATTGAATCAATCCCCCAACCCCCTTCGCCAAGGGGGCTTTAACTTCGATGGCTGTTTAAGCCCTCTTAGAAAATTGCGAAGCAATCGACGAAGTCAACAGGGTTAGGTAGATTGAAATAAAATAAGAGTTATGACAAAATTTGCAAGTACAATACAACATCTCCGTTCATCGGAAATTCGCGATTTAATGAGTTTGGCAACACGTCCAGGAATAATTTCGTTTGCTGGTGGAATGCCTGGGAATGAATTATTTCCACTAAAAGAAATGGACGAAATATACAATTCGCTAACCATTGCCGAAAAACAAGTTGCAATGCAATATGGTCCTACAAATGGACTTCCTACCCTACTCGAATCGTTAAGTAAATATCTTGAAAATAAAGGATTACCAGTTAAAACGAATCGACTTTTAATAACAACAGGTTCGTTGCAGGCAATCAACATTATAGCAAAAGCATTTATCGATCCGGGAGATAGTATTCTGGTAGAAAACCCAAGTTTTATTGGAGCATTGTCGGCTTTTCGTTCATATCAAGCGAATTTAATTACGATTCCTTTAAATAGTGATGGAATAGACATTGCCGCACTTAAAGAAAAAATCGAAACAACCGATCCGAAACCTAAATTCTTATATTATTCGCCTCATTTCCATAATCCTGCTGGTACAATTTATTCGCAAGATGTAAAAAAACAATTGGTTGAATTGATGACCGATAAAGACATTCCAATTATTGAAGATGATGTTTATAGCGATTTATATTTCTACGACGAAGATATTCAGAATCTGAAATTAATGAAAGCCGATGACCCAAAAGGAATTGATGTTTGTTATACTGGTTCTTTCTCAAAAATTCTTGGTCCGGGACTTCGTTTGGGCTGGATGTTGGTTCCCGAACATATTTACCAAAAATGCGAATTGATAAAACAATCGTTCGATGCTTGTTCGCCAAGTTTTTCGCAAGTTCTAGCCGATAAATTTATTCGTAAAGGTTATATAGAAAGCTATGTTGAAGAAGTTCGTAAAGAATATAAAAAACGAGCTTTAGCAATGATAGCTTGTTTAGAGAAGCATTTGCCAAGCTATGTAAAATGGGATAAACCTCGTGGTGGATTCTACATTTGGTTACATTTACCCAAAGGGACAGATTCGACCGAAATATTAAAAATTGCCATTGAAAATGGAACGGTATTCGTAACAGGAAAAACCTTCGATCCCGATGGAAAATGCAATGATAAAATGCGAATTTCGTATTGTAATACATCGGTTGATGTAATAGAAAAAGGAATTCCAATAATTGCTGAAGCAATTAAGGCTGTTTGTGGAAAGTAAATCATAATTGTTAATAAAGCTTTTTAAAAATTTGCGAACAAGTAATTCAAATTATGCTATTTTTGCATGGAATTTTAAAATAACTTAAATCATTATAGAAATGAAAAAATTACTAATCGGAATAGCAACACTTTCAGTACTTGCATCATGTTCAAGCAAAAACAAAGTAAAACTTACATCAGAAGAAGATAAAGTTAGCTATGCAATTGGTCTTAGTATTGCAAAAGACTTCAGATCGAACAAATTAGACACATTATTAAACTCAGAAGCAATAGGAAAAGGTATTATTGATGGATTAGCTAAAAATCCAGAATATTTATTAAATCCAGATTCAGCATCTAAAATTTTAGAATTATACACTAAAAAATTAAGAGAAAAACAACAAGCTGGTGAAGCTAAGAAATACGAAAAAAACATCGAAATAGGAAAAAAATTCTTAGAAGATAATAAAGCACAAGCTGGTGTAGTTGTTTTACCTAGCGGTCTTCAATATAAAATAGATAAAGCTGGAAACGGTCCAAAACCTACAGCAAAAGACGTTGTAAAAGTTAATTACAAAGGAACATTCCTTGATGGAAAAGTATTCGATTCATCTTACGAAAGAAAAGAACCAGCTACTTTCCCAGTTGCAGGTGGAATTATTCAAGGATGGTCAGAAGCATTACAATTAATGCCAGTAGGTTCAAAATGGACAGTTTATATTCCTCAAGAACTTGCTTATGGTGCTAATTTAGATGGTAGAATTCCAATTCCTCCATACTCAACACTTATTTTCGAAATTGAATTACTTTCTATAGAAAAACAATAGGAATAAAAAATATTTTAAAGGATTTATCGTTTACGGTAAATCCTTTTTTTTTTACAAACTTAAAACTTAAAACTTAAAAATATGAAAAAGAGCATAGTAATTTTAAGCACATTTTCTTTACTAACTTTATCTGTTTCGGCACAAATAAAGTTAAAATCAAAACTCGACAGTATTTCGTATAGTATTGGAGTAAACATCGCACGATCACTTCAACAACAAAGTCTCGATTCTGTTGATCCTTACATTATGGTTAAAGGAATTAATGACATCTTTGGAAGTCGTCAACTAGATATTGATGAAAACAAATGTGGTTCATTAGTTCAACAATACATGCAAGATGCTAAAGGCAAAAAATTAAATGGCAACAAAGCTGCTAGTGATAAATTTTTAGCACAAAACAAAACAAAAAAAGGCGTTATAACCCTTCCAAGCGGATTGCAGTATGAAATAATAACAAAAGGTACAGGTACAGTTCCAAAATCGACAGATAAAGTAACAGTACATTATACAGGAACATTAATCGATGGAAGAAAATTCGATAGTTCTGTTGACAGAGGTCAACCTGCAACATTCCCCGTTACTGGAGTTATTAAAGGTTGGATCGAAGCATTACAACTTATGCCTGTAGGTTCGAAATGGAAATTATACATTCCATCGGAACTTGGTTATGGCGAAAATGGCGCTGGTGGAATTATTGAACCAAACATGGCTTTAATTTTCGATGTTGAATTACTAAAAATTGAAAATCAATAATATTAAATAGAACTTATTATAAAACACCCTACTACAATTGTTAGTTGGGTGTTTTATAATTTAATAAAGATATACATGAAAGTTGCAGTAGTTGGAACCGGATACGTTGGATTAGTTACAGGAACATGTCTTTCACAAACAGGCGTTTCTGTTGTTTGTATCGATATAAACCAACAAAAAATTGAAAATCTTAGAAAAGGTATAATTCCCATTTTCGAACCTGGACTCGACGATCTAGTTGTTAAAAACACAGAAGAAGGTCGTTTAACATTTTCGACCAATTTAAGCGAAAGTATACAAGGTTGTGAGGCAATATTCATAGCAGTTGGAACACCTTCGGACGAAGATGGAAGTGCCGATTTAAAATATGTAATAGGTGTTGCTTCTGAAATTGGTAAAGCAATTACTAACTATACAGTTGTTATTACGAAAAGTACCGTTCCTGTTGGTACATCATTAAAAGTTAAAGAAGCTATTAAAGTTGAATTACAAAAGCGTGGAGTTGCGATAGAATTTGATGTTGCATCGAATCCAGAATTCTTAAAAGAAGGTGCTGCAATCGACGATTTTATGAAACCAGATAGAATTGTTATTGGAACCGAAAGTGAAAGAGCCGAAAAGGTGTTAAGTAAAATATACAAACCTTTTATCATGAATGGCCATCCATTAATTTTTATGAATATTCCTTCTGCTGAATTAACAAAATATGCTGCAAATGCAATGCTTGCAACTAGAATCAGCTTTATGAACGATATAGCAAATCTATGCGAAATTGTTGGAGCAGATGTAAATCTTATCAGAAAAGGAATAGGAACAGATACAAGAATTGGAAGTAAATTTTTATATCCTGGAATAGGATACGGAGGTTCTTGCTTTCCAAAAGATGTAAAAGCAATTATTAAAACAGCAAAAGATTTAAATTACGATTTACAAGTTTTAAAAGCTGTAGAAGCTGTAAACGAAGATCAAAAATCGGTTTTATTTAACAAGATTAATAAACATTTTAAAGGAGATTTAAAAGGCAAAAAAATTGCACTTTGGGGTTTATCATTTAAACCAAATACCGATGATATGCGAGAAGCACCATCGTTGGTTATGATAAAAAAGTTACTCGAAGCTGGCTGCGTTGTTAATGCCTTCGACCCTGTAGCGATAGAAGAAGCACATAGAATAATAGGTGATAAGATAGTATATTGTAAACATCAATACGACGGACTTTCTGATGCTGATGCATTAATTATTCTTACTGAATGGCAAGTATTTAGAATGCCCGATTTCGACAAAGTTTCGAAATTATTAAAGAATAAACTTATATTTGATGGTCGAAATATTTTTGATATTGAAGACATGAAAGAATTAGGTTTTAGCTATTATTCAATTGGTCGTACATCAATAAATATTTAAGAATGAAGAGAATTTTAGTAACAGGAGGAGCAGGTTTTATTGGAAGTCAACTTTGTGAAAGATTACTTAATGAAGGAAACGACGTAATTTGTATGGACAATTATTTTACAGGATCGAAAAATAATATTGTTCATCTTCTGTCTAATCCCTATTTCGAACTTGTTCGTCATGATGTTACAACGCCATTTTATGCTGAGGTCGATCAAATATACAATTTAGCTTGTCCAGCATCACCTGTACATTACCAGTACAATCCAATCAAAACGATCAAAACTTCTGTAATGGGAGCTATAAATATGCTTGGTCTTGCAAAACGTGTAAAAGCTACAATTTTACAAGCATCAACAAGCGAAGTTTATGGAGATCCAAACGTTCATCCACAGCCAGAATCGTATTGGGGAAATGTTAATACTATAGGAATTCGTTCATGTTACGACGAAGGAAAACGTTGCGCCGAAACCTTGTTTATGGATTATCACAAACAAAACGATGTTAACATTAAAATAATAAGAATATTCAATACCTACGGACCGAAAATGCATCCAAACGATGGTCGTGTAGTTTCGAACTTTATTGTTCAAGCATTACAAGGACAAGACATTACCATTTTTGGTGATGGTTCTCAAACTCGTAGTTTTCAGTATGTAGACGATTTACTAGAAGGTATGATTCGAATGATGAATACCGACAAATCGATTATTGGACCGGTAAACATTGGAAATCCAGGTGAATTTTCGATTAAAGAATTAGCCGAAAAAGTAATAGCTATGACATATTCAAAATCGAAAATTATCTATTTACCATTACCACAAGACGACCCAACGCAAAGAAAACCAGACATTACATTAGCACATAAAATTCTTAATGGCTGGGAACCAAGCATTAAATTAGAACAAGGATTGGTAAAAACAATCGCATATTTCGAAAATTATTTAAAAACGAATTAACCCTCACATTATGAAAGGTATTATACTAGCTGGCGGATCAGGCACACGCCTTTATCCAATAACCAAAGCAATATCAAAACAATTGGTTCCGATTTACGACAAACCAATGATATACTACCCTCTTTCGGTATTAATGTTAGCTGGTATTAAAGATATCCTTATTATTTCGACTCCTCAAGATTTACCATTATTTAAAAAATTATTTGATGATGGTTCTCAATTGGGAATTAAACTAGAATATGCAGAACAACCTTCGCCCGATGGACTAGCTCAAGCATTTATAATTGGCGAAAAGTTTATTGGAAACGATTCTTGCTGTTTAATCCTAGGAGACAATATTTTCTATGGTCACAATTTTGGCAAAATATTAACAGAATCTTCGAAATTAGATGATGGAGCAATAGTTTTTGGTTATTATGTAAATGATCCAACAAGTTATGGAGTTGTAGAATTCGATGATAATAGAAATGTTGTAAGTCTTGTTGAAAAACCCAAAGAACCTAAATCGAATTATGCTGTTACTGGATTATATTTCTATGATAACAGTGTTGTTGCAAAAGCAAAATCGCTTAAACCTTCAGTTCGTGGAGAATTAGAGATTACCGATTTGAATAAATTATATCTTGCCGAAAAGAAATTAAACGTTCAATTATTAGGTCGTGGATTTGCATGGCTTGATACTGGAACACACGAAAACCTTTTAGAAGCGAGTAATTATGTTGCAACTATAGAAAATCGTCAAGGGTTGAAAGTTGCATGTTTAGAAGAAATTGCATACAAAAAAGGATATATTTCGAAAGAACAATTGCTTGCATTAGCAGAGCCATTAAAAAAAAATCAATATGGCCAATACCTAATAAATATTGTAAACATTAAACGTTTCGAATAATGAACATCATTGAAACTGGAATTAAGGATTTAGTAATAATCGAACCTCGTGTTTTTCTTGACTCAAGAGGTTATTTCTTCGAAAGTTACAGTCAACTAGCTTTAGAGAAAGCTGGAATTAAAACCAATTTTGTTCAAGATAACCAATCGAAATCGACATACGGAGTTATTCGTGGATTACATTACCAAAAACCACCACATACGCAAACTAAATTAGTTAGAGCTTTACACGGTTCAATTTATGATGTTGCTGTCGATTTACGCAAAGATTCAGAAACTTATGGTAAATGGTTTGGTTGCGAATTATCCGACGAAAACAAACGTCAATTATTGGTACCCAAAGGTTTTGCACATGGTTTTTCTGTAATGAGTGAGACAGCTGTTGTATTTTACAAATGCGACGATTTCTATCATCCCGAATGCGAAGAAGGCATTGTATTTTATGATGAAACCTTGCAAATTGATTGGAAAGTTGATTTATCGAAGGTTATAATTTCCGAAAAAGACAAAAAGAATTTAGAGTTTAAATCGTTCGTATCTCCTTTTTAAAATGGCAACAATACTTGTAACAGGCGCAAATGGTCAATTAGGAAACGAACTTCGAGTTCTTGAAAAATCGTATCCAACGTTTTCGTTCATATTTACCGATTACGAAGAGCTTGATATTACAAACCAAGAAGCTGTACTTGCATTTTTCGAACAACATAAGCCTCAATATTTAATTAATTGTGCAGCTTATACTGCCGTAGACAAAGCAGAAACAGACCAAGATAAAGCATATGCAATAAATGCTGATGCTCCTTGTATTTTGGCTATTGCAACTACAAAATATAATTGCAAATTCATACATACCTCTACCGATTATGTTTTTGATGGTACATCGCATGTTCCTTATACCGAGACTATGCCCATAAAACCAATGTCGGTTTATGGAACATCGAAAGCTATGGGCGAAACGAATGTAAATGCAGAAAATAAAGATGCAATTACGATTCGCACGTCATGGTTGTATTCATCATTTGGGAATAATTTTGTAAAATCGATGATTAAATATGGCAATGAGCGCGAAGAATTAAACGTTGTTTTCGATCAAGTTGGAACACCAACCTATGCTCGTGATTTAGCAATAGCAATACTAGAAATTATTTCTAAAACAGCATCTGGAGTTAAAGAATGGACTGCTGGAATGTATCATTTCTCGAACGAAGGAGTTTGTTCTTGGTACGATTTTACAAAAGAAATTCACGCTTTTAAAGGCATTTCTTGTAATGTAAAACCAATTGAATCGAAGGAATACCCGACTCCAGTTCGCCGTCCTCATTACAGTGTATTAAATAAGAAAAAAATAAAAACAACATTTGAGTTATCTATTCCTTATTGGAAAGATAGCTTGGAAGATTGTTTAAAACTTTTATAGAACATTTTTAGAAAAAAATGTATTTTTGAATTCTAATATTTATTTAACCAATCAGTTGAATATCAATCTAAAATGGATACAGCAATTAAAATAAAAGCAGAAGAATGGCTAAAAGGAAACTTTGATGAAGCCACAAAACAAGAAGTAAAACGCTTAATCGAAGAAGACGGTACAGAAATCGTCGATTCGTTTTATCGTACGCTTGAGTTCGGAACAGGTGGATTACGTGGGATTATGGGTGCAGGAACTAACCGTATGAATATTTATACTGTTGGAATGGCTACGCAAGGTCTTTCGAACTATCTCATTAAGAATTTTAAAGGGGAAGAAATAAAAGTTGCCGTAGCTTACGATAGTCGTAACAACAGTAAATTATTTGCTGAAACAACATCTAAAATATTTGCTGCAAATGGTTTCAAAGTATATCTTTTCGATGCACTTCGCCCTACCCCAGAACTTTCGTTTGCAATTCGTCATTTTGGTTGCAAAAGTGGTGTTGTTATTACAGCATCGCACAATCCGAAAGAATACAACGGATACAAAGCATATTGGGACGATGGTGGACAAGTTGTTCCTCCACACGACAAAAACATTATTACCGAAGTTGAAAATATTACATCTATCGATTTAGTAAAATGGTCGGGAAATGATGCAAATATCCAAATGGTTGGTAAAGAAGTTGACGAGGTTTATACCGATTTAATAAAAGCTCTTTCATTAAATCCAGAGTGTATTGCAAAACACAAGGATATGAAAATTGTGTACACACCAATTCACGGTTCGGGAGTTGAACTTGTGCCAATGGCATTGAAAAAATATGGTTTTACTAATATCATAACCGTTCCAGAACAACAAATTGTTGATGGTAATTTCCCAACTGTAAAATCGCCAAATCCTGAAGAATCGGCAACCTTGCAAATGGCTACCGATAAAGCTAAAGAAGTTGGTGCTGAATTAGTATTAGCAACCGACCCTGATGCTGACCGCGTTGGTATTGCAATTAAAAACGATAAAGGCGAACTCATTCTGATGAATGGGAACCAAACAGCTGCAATTTTGATTTACTATTTATTAAGTCAATGGAAAGCTAAAGGTAAAATCGAAGGCAAAGAATATATCGTTAAAACAATTGTTACAACAGAATTATTAGCCGATATGGCTACAAAATTTGGAGTAGAATATTTCGACGTACTTACTGGATTTAAATATATTGCTGAAATAATTAAACAATTAGAAGGCAAGAAAAAATACATCGGTGGTGGTGAAGAAAGCTACGGTTATCTTGCTGGTGAATTTGTACGCGACAAGGATGCTGTTATGGCTTGCTCATTGATTGCTGAAGCTGCTGCTTGGGCAAAAGATCAAGGTAAAATGTTATATGACGTATTACTTGACATCTATGTTGAATTTGGTTTCTATAAAGAATCGTTATTGAACATTACGAAAAAAGGAAAATCGGGAGCCGAAGAAATTCAAGCTATGATGGCAGGTTACCGTCAAAATCCTCCAATGGTAATTAACGGTTCGAAAGTAGTTTTAATTAAAGATTACAAAGAACAAGTTACCAAAGATTTTGCAAAAGGAACAACTACGAAATTAGATATGTCTAAATCTGACGTTCTTCAATTCTTTACCGAAGATGGTTCAAAAATATCAATTCGTCCTTCGGGAACAGAACCAAAGATTAAGTTCTATTTTGGAATAAAAGAAGCTCTTTGTTGCAAAGAAAAATATGCAGAAGTGAATCAAAAATTAGATGACAAATTGAATAATATTATTAAGTCGTTGAATTTATAAAATTCAATTTTCAACATTATTAAAAAAGGGAAATTTCGTAAGAAGTTTCCCTTTTTTAACTTAAAGTCACAAACTAATATTTAAAGACAAGTTTACAATATACCCAATCCTTTTGTTGGCTAAGTTTTAGATTTTTAGCTATAATACTTTTCCAAGTTCGAAAATCATAACCCAATTGAAGTTCAAGTTGATTAAATGGAAAATAAGACGCCCAAACTTTTTCGCGAATTCGAATATCGTCTAAATGAAAATCGTTAGTTACTTGTTCCTGATGACGATCGTAGTTTTCAATTGAACTAAATTTTGCAAAATGCAATTTCGAACCTATCGAGAAATTGCCTTTTCTTACTTCTAGCTCCGAATTGAATGTTGTTCCAATTGCATTATAGTAATGTTCTTTTTTAAGTGTATTTTTTGCAGTTTTTAATCCACCTATTTTTGTAGAATAATCGTCGAGTAATAAAGAGGTTACAGTTGCAAAATCGCCAAATAAAACTGATTTAAATCGAAGTTTAACTTTATGTATAAACGAAATCCATTCTATATTTAAACCTATAACATGTAAAGGAATTAAAAAATCACTGGGTTTACAAACTTCAGAATAATTAACAGAATATCCAGTAGCTGCTCCAATTAGAAAACTATTACCTCGAAGAATATTGGTTGAATCGATTCGAATATTTTTAGAATAATGACTGAAAAACATAGTTTGTAATGAGAAATCGAGCTCACCAAATGACTTATGATTTCCAAGAATATCGAGGGAAACATCAGAAGTAATAGGTTCTTTAAATAGATGTCTCATAAATCCAACATCTCCATAACCTTTAATATTTATCAGTTGCATTTCTGTACCGAGTTCGACAAGATATGTTTTATCAGAAACAGAACCATATAGGCTTGAAAAGCTCTTAAATTCATGATAGACATCAGCATCAAAACCATAATTATCAAAATTTTTACCAGATAATCTATTTTTATATGGATCATTAACCAAATTTGTTCCATTAAAAATACCACTCATTACTTTATTAAAACGAGTAGGTTTTCCCTTTCGAAAAAATCGAGAAAACTGGAACGCAACTTCACTTATTGATGAACCAGCAACTGGAGTCACTAGCAAATCATTTAAACTCACCGTTTCGCGAGCTTCAACAACAATTTCCCAAAAAGTCGAAGCTGAAAGTTGCATCAAAAACGAATTGGTATAACTCATTCCATTCGAACGAAAAAGTCCTGTTTCGAATGCAGGTAATACAGCATGTCCTAAATGATTTATGAGTATCGAATTGTCATCTAAACGATATGCTTTTTTTGAAATAAAACGAGCTTTAAGTCCTTTACTCCAACTTTCATAATCGTTATCTTGAATTGCACCTATTTGACTATAAATAAGCGAACGCACTAGGTAAATTGATCCTATTTCGACCAAAGAACGTTGTAAAGGGCTAAGTCGTTTTGTTGAATCTCTTTCGTATTGATTGAGTTTATATTCAAACGGATTAACAGCAAACAATTGCCCAGATAAGAAAATTATGATGCATATAAATATGCGTTTTTTTGTTAATTTCATTATAAAATGTAACAATACTATAAAACTCTCTTATGAATTTCACAAGCTTTAATTAGCTTTTCTAATCTCATTTTTTGAGTTTCTTCTTTTTTTGCAGATAATATCCAATGAATAACTGTTTTCTTATAAGATGGAGATAGAGTATTAAAATAATTCCAAGCAACAACATTTACTTTAAACTGGTTAACGAAATCGATCGACAATTCTTTTTGTTCGCTTTCGAAACTATAGATTTTTGACTTCGAATCTTTGCGAAGTGCATAAGCATCAAGACCTGCTTTTTGCATTAATCCTTTTTTTATTAAGTCTTCGACCTTTGCAATATTCACGGCACTCCAAATACTTGTTTTACGTCGAGGTGTAAATCTATTACAATAACTCTCTGTATCGATCGAATTACGAATACCATCAATCCATCCAAAACAAAGAGCTTCATCGACAGATTGAGACCAGGTAATACTTGGTTTGCCAGTTCCTATTTTATAATAACCAACCAATAATTCTGTTTCCGTTTTATGGTTTTCTTCTAACCATTTTCGAAAATCTTGTTGTGTTGCAAAAAATACAGCTGTCATTTGTATTATTCTTTTATTGAAACTCGTATTTTTTTTGCAATCAAAAACAGAAACACAAATAAATATTCGATTTATTTTACAAAACTATTTTTTTAGAATAATTAAATTCTTTGTAGCTGTAAATTTATCGGCTTTAATCGTATAGAAGTAATTACCTGCCGAAAGTTTTTTAAGATTACATTGAACAATATTTCTGCCTGCATTAAATTCTTTTCCCGCCAATTCAGCAACTTCTATGCCTTGAGAATTATAAACCTTTAAAGAAATATAACAAGTATTTGGAATTTCAAAAGCAATATTGGTACTTTCGGTACATGGATTAGGGTAGTTTTGTTCTAAAACATATCCCGTTACCAAAGATGTTTGATTATTACCCATCGTTGAAATAACTGGTACACAAACATTACTTGCTTCTTCGGCAATACTTACTGGTAAGATTTGAGAATTTTTAATTAAAATTTTATCGATTGTCGTTCCAGAATCGGCTATTCCAACATATATTTTATGAGTACCTGCTGTTAAATTGATACTTTTTATTTTTAACCATTGCCAACCTGTTGTAGTAAGATTATCGATCAATTCGTATGCTCCATTATCAATTTTAACCCAATAACTTTTGCTTTTAATGTTGGGATTATTAAAACGACCATAAATGTAATAACTAGTATCGGAACTTAAAGTAAAACTCATTTGTACAACACTCGAATCGTTTGTAGGGGCTGTAGAAAGATTTTCGACAGACGATAACGCAGAAATATAACTAGCATTCGATGCAGAATTATCAGCTTTAATAGTCCAATTGCCCCCTACTATACCACATTCTGCTTCGGCCGATACCGATTTATATCCTAAAATATTTAACATTGCTACGGCATAACGTCGGCCTAGTTTTCTGTAACCATCTGATGTAAAATGAGCCTTGTCTGATTGAACAGAACAAGCACTCGAAGAAATAACATGTGCAGTTGGAATAGTATTCGGTAATTGATCGATAATACTATTCATACTAGAACAACATCCATTATATTGCGAACTTACAACTTCACCAGCTAATAATGGAACAGAATCGGCCGAAAGAGAAAGATCTGAAAGTAAATCATTGTAAATTGTTTTAACCTTCGTTGGCCACTGTGCATCTCCAGTATTTGTTTCTCCTTGATGCAAAAGAATACCCTTAATTACACCATCTTTTTGAGCTAATTTTGCTATATCTATAAGATATTGATAAGGATTTCCATTGTACGATTTTATAATATCTTGAAACCATGTATCGGTATAAGTAGAATCGTATGCAGCATAATTTATTTTGTCGAACAATCCTATATTACATCCACCGACAGACACATTTATAATACCTACAGTTATGCTATCAGGTAGATTTGCAACCATAGTTCGTCCAAAATAATCGGCTGGCGAAAGTTTTGTATAACAACGGCATGTTGGAGGTACTGCAGTATACCAAGTTCCTTTTGTTCTACTTAAATTTGAACAATCTAATGTTTCCATAACTTTAAAACGACTATTGACCGTTCTATCTTGCGATTCAATTGGTCCTTGACCTTCCATGTTCGATTGTCCAAAACAGAGATAGATATAGAAATTAGGGTTTTGAGAATAAATATTTGATGTGAATAAAACAGCTATAATACATACAATCAATCTTGTTTTCATAGTTCAATATTTAAATTTATTTATTACGAAAATAGCACTTATTTAAATAAATGCAAAATTAAAAATTGCGAAAACATAAACGAGTAATCGATGTTTTTATAAGATTTAAAAGGTATAGTGCAACCGAACTAGTTGCCAATAAGAAATTCTTGTTCGGCGAAGGATTTACTTTCGTCATTATTATTAAAAACATTTAAAATCCACAAAAATCCCCTCCGATTTCCTGCCTCAACTTGGAGGGAGGAAAAATAGCCCTCCGATTGTGTCCTCAGAATTGAGGGACGAAAAAATAGCCCTCCGATTGCTTCCTCAGAATTGAGAGAAGGAATCGGAGGGCTACGATTGCTCCCCACAGATTGCAGGACGAAAAAAAACGCCTCCGATTGCTCCCTCCATTTTGCGAGACGAAATCGGAGGGCTATTTTTTCATGAAACAACTTTTTAGTAAAAAAAAAATACAATTTCTTGCAGTTTTTCAAAATTGTTTATATTTTTATTTCCGAGAAAATATTAAACAAATAATCACTAAAAAACTATGAAAATAGAAAGTTTACCGTTGACCAAATTGGTCAATCCTAGTCATCTCCAGTTTATGACCGATGCTGATGCATTGTTGTTGGGTGCAAGTTTTAAAGCCGATATTACGGCCGAGTACACAATTTTTAAAACGGCTTTAATTGCCGAGACCGAATCGCAAAAGAACGAGTTAGGCAGTGCCGCTACCCGTTTAATTGTCGATGCCGACGAACTTCGCGATGGTCGTTACAATGGGTTCTACCTTATTGTACAAGGTAATTTGAATCATTTCGATGCTGCAATTGCCGAAAGTGCTCGCAAGGTATTTCGCATTCTCGACCAGTTTGGTAATCCAACTAAATTATCTTACAACGAAGAGACTTCGGTACTCAATAGTATAATCGCAAGTTTGGAAACCACTTTGGCTGCCGATGTTACAAAACTGGGACTTACAACTTGGGTTGCAAACATAAAAAAAACAAATACCGATTTTGCAAAGCTTATGACCGATCGTCGCGACGAATTTGCTGGTCGTACTATCCCTCCAATGAAAGAGACTCGTGTTGTTACCGATGCTGCTTATAAGAAAACGATAGAACGTATAAACGCATTAGCAATCGTAAAAGGCGAAGCAACGTATTTACCTATAATAAATAAACTAAACGAAAGTATTACGTACTTTCGAAATTCGAAGGCAATAAAAGATGGTAAAGCTAAAGCGGGAGAATTGACTGCAGCTAAAGCGACACAGGCGGTTAATTAAGTTTTGTTAATGCCCCTATCCTCTAAGGGGACTTTGAGTATTCACAAACGTTAAAGTCCCTTTAGGGATTTAGGCTAAAACAGATTTGTTATATTTATTTGAATAAAAAAAACTCCGAAGTAGAAATAACTTCGGAGTTTTTTATGAATGTATTGAATTGCTATTTGCCTTAAGAACTTCGTTTATTCAACAATTTGTCTCTTTGTAATTGTTGATTCTTTATTTTGAATTTTTATTAGATAAATACCTTTAGGTAAATCAGAAATAGTAAGTTCTTCTTTTGTATTTACCTTAAATACTTTTAGTAATTGACCTAAAGAGGTATAAATCGAAACCGTTGCATTTTCATCTGTTTTAATTGAAAAACTCGATTTAGATGGATTTGGATAAACGACAGTTTCCGAAACATTTGGTATTTCATTTACCGATAATTGTAAATACGTAACTGCTTTATAATAGTAATATCCGGTATAATATTCCGACCATGAATAAGAATTCCAAGTAGAAACTTTAGCTTTACTTAAATTGCCATTACTATCATACGTAAGATCTTGCTTCGAACTTCCAATCCAAGTATTTGATGAACTATCCCAAGAGTATTTCGTTGAAATAGTCATTTTATTATTATCATATGATGATTCAACTTTTGAATATCTAATCAAACTATTAGTACTATAACTATAAGTATACTCAATTATAGTCAGATTATTTCCATTAACATCATAAGTACTTTCAACTTTTGAGTTGTTAATCCATTTATTTAAATCTGAATCCCATAAAAACCCATCACAAAGTGTTAAATTTCCTTTAGTATCATACGTTTTTTGAGATTTAGAATGTGTAACCCAAACATTAGACACATCATCCCAATTATAATAAATATCAAGTGTTACATTATTATTACTATCAAAACTCCATTCTTCTTTAGTATCATAAACCCAAGCACTACTAACATCGTCCCAATTTGAATTAATTTCTGAAGTTATATTTCTATTGATATCAAAAGTATATTCATATTTATAACTTGGAACCCATTTATTATTTATGTCATCCCAATTAGAGTTTGAGTATGATGTTTGATTACCATAACTATCGTAAGTATAATCGATTTTCGACGTTTCGACCCAGTTTGATCCATCCCATTCGTAAGAAACTTCACCCGTATTTTGTTTTAGATTGTTATATGAATATTCGGTTTTCGAATCTTCTTCCCAAACAGAAGAATTATTCATTTGATATTTGATTTCAGTACTTACAGAATCAAAATTAGTATATGTTCTATCAACTTTATAGAAACTTTCCCATGAATTAGAACTACTGTTCCAACTATAAGAAAGAACTTGAACTTGACATTTCGGTGAACTATAAGAATATGTAAATTTACTAACACCTTTCCACATTGTTGAACTCCAATTATACATATCTGTAAATGTAATATTTCCATCAGTATTATATGTATATTCCCATTTAGCATTATTTGTCCATTTTGAACCATCCCACACATATGCATAATTATATATCATATTACCATATGCATCGTATTCGGCAAAACGTTTCGAAATATTTGCGTTTGATGGATCTTTGGCAATAATACTATCGAGTTGATACGATACTGAAAATGCATTCCAACTTAAGATTAAAGAAAGTAATCCTGTAAAAAGTAGTTTTTTTTTCATGTTTTAGAATTTATGGTTATAATTAATAAAGTAATTTTCTCTCAAGAAAAGTAACACAAAAGCTGATAATCTTGTATATCGATTTCCTCGCAACAAATATAGAAATATTTAAAAAATGATTCATAGCGTTTGGTCCATTTTATATTTAAAAATATCATTAAATGCTCAAGTTAAATTTCATATACAAAAGAGTATCGAGTCACTACTTTATATGAAAGTATAATTTTATTTGAACAACAAAACCGATTTCTTTTTGAGCAATGCATAAATTTTAAAAATACTAAAAAACAATACTATAAATATCAATATTAAACTGAAAACATACCTACGATATAAAATTAAACCAAATAGATATTTAAGATATCAACTAATTTTTGGTATCCAATTGGTTTTATTAAACAATCGACCATTCCAGATTCAAGGGCTTTATCTAAATCGATTCTATCAATATAAGCTGTCTGTGCTATAATTTTAATGTCGGGATAAAGTTCTTTAATTTGTTTAGTGGCCTCTATTCCATTTAATATAGGCATTTTTAAGTCCATTAAAATTAAATCGAAACGTTGTTCTTTACATTTCGCAATAGCCTCTTTACCATTTTTTGCTCTAACGATGTCTATTGGTAAAGAACTGAAATATTCTTCCAAAAGCACGTAATTAATATCTTCGTCTTCAGCAATTAATATTGTTTTTAAAGATTTTGCTTTTAAATCATCATTAATAGATTTATCTATTAATGATGTCTCGTTTATGCCAGTAAATGGCAATGTAAAATAAAATTTAGAACCCTTGTCTAATTCTGATTTTAACCATATTTTACCTCCTAATAATTCAACATAATTTTTAGAAATAGATAAACCCAAACCGGTTCCACCATATAGTTTTTCACTATTTGAGTCAACTTGTCTAAATCGCTCAAAGATTAAATCAAATTTATCATTAGATATTCCAATTCCTGTATCTTCAACAAAAAATTCCAACTCGTAGCCTTTTACATTATATCCAAATAAAACATGACCTTTATCGGTAAACTTTACGGCATTTGCAATTAAATTTGATATAATTTCAATTACTTTCGTTTCATCTGTATTTATCTTGGCGTATTCATCTTTAAGTCCAAATTCATACTGTAATTGAATTGGGTTATCAGCAACTTTTAATTCAAATTGATGATATATTGACGTTAAAAGTGCATTCAAATTAAATTCTTTGATATTAATTCTTTCTTTGCCTGCTTCAATTGTTGCTATATTAATTATATCAGTAATAATTGAAAGTAACTGACTTGAACTGTCAGTAATAATATCAACAAATTTTACCATTTTTTCTCTTTCGAGAGCTGGATTTTTTAGAAAACTTGAGAATCCCATTATCGCATTCATAGGAGTTCTAATTTCGTGAGAAATATTGTGTAAAAAAGCCGTTTTTAAACGATCATTTTCTGTAGCTTTATCTAGAGCATCGGCCAATGCAATAGTGCGATACGCCACAAGTTTTTCGAGATTAATTCTATGATTTTGTAATTCATTATTTTGTTTGTCAATTTCTACTTGTTTTTCTTTAAGAGAATTATTCGATTGTTTTAATTCATAGGTTTTCTCTTCTATGTTTTTTTTCAACAATATTTTTTGTTTTTGTAAAAACGAAAGTCTTATTTTAAATATAAAGTAAATAGCTGCAAAAAATATTATTACACATAATATTCTAAACAATAATGTATTCCACCAAGGTGGAGTAATAATTATAGTAAGATATTTTGGATGCGGAGTCCATAGTCCATCATTATTTGATGCAATAATTTTAAATATATAATTCCCTGGTTGAGTGTTAGTATACGATGCCGATGTTTTTCCTCCAGCATCTATCCATTCGGAATCGTAACCTTCTAACATATATTTATATCGATTATTCTCTGTACTTAGATAATTTAATGCAGCAAAATCAATAATAAAATTTGAATTTTTATACGATAAAGTAACCGTATTCACTTTATTTGGATTTATATCTAACGATTTATATGAGGCATTTTCATTAGGTAAAGCTGATAATAATTTCAATTCAGAGATTGCAATTATAGGAATATAAGGGTTTAATTTGATACTATCTGGATTAAAAAAGGTATAGCCTAATGATGATCCAACATATAGAATTCCATTTTTATTTTTATAAATAGATCGACGTTTACATTCATTACCTGCAATACCATCAGACTGTGTGAACCTCTGATATTCTGCTTTTTTTGGCAAATTAGCACCATTTATAAATTTTATAATTCCATTATTTGTACTAAGCCATAAATTAGCTTTAGAATCTTCCTCAATACCAACTATTGTATTATTAACATTTGTCTTTGTTTTTAAATATGTTGTAAATGTCTTAGTATTTCTATCGAAATATTGTAATCCATCGCAAGTCGATAACCAAACATGATGCTTACTGTCTTCAAAAAGCGAATAAATATAATTGTAAGGTACATTTTGTAAGGAGGTATCCTTAATTTTATATGATGTAAATCCGTCAATTTTTTCATCATATTCTTCTAAATAATGATAATCAGCAATAAATATATGTCCATCAGAGGTTACTAAAATAGAATTTATATAATCTGTTCTAATGCTATGTGGGTTTTTATTATCAAACACATAATGTTTGAATGTTTTTGATTTATAATTGTATTTATTTATTCCACCACCAATTGTACCTATCCACATGTTTTTATTTTTGTCTTCAGCTAAAGCAAAAACATTTTCGTTATTCAACGAATTTTCATTTCCGTCGGGATAAAACTCAGTAAACGAATCTGTTTTATAATCATATACACTAATACCTCCCGACCAAGTTCCAATCCACAATTTTCCTTGAGAATCCTTTTTAAAAGCAAAAATTGATTTGCCATTTAAATTGGAATTATGTGTAATTTTAGAGGCGTAATGTTTATAGGTTTTTGTTTGTTTATTATATCTATCGAGTCCTAATTCAGTTCCAATCCATAAATACTTATCGTCTTCATAAAAGCAATTTACTAAATTGCTCATTATAGAATTAGGTGTACTAATTTGCGATATAATATTGAATTGTTTCCCTCTAAAACTAATGATATTAACGCCACTTCCCATAGTTCCAACCCACATATCATGCATATTGTCTTCGAACAATGAAAATGTAACATTTTCACTTAAACTCTTTGAATTGTTAATCTCATTTTTAAAATAATAAATAGATGGGGTTTTGTTTATTATAAAATCATTAAGGTTAAATGTTCCTAATCCATTGTTTGTGGCAAACCAAAATGTATTTTGATTATTTATTAGAATATCATAAACTATGTCTGTTGTAATAGTATTTACAGTACTATTTTCGGGTGAATTTATTGCATTGGGTAAACATTGTAAACCACCATTCAATGAACCTACCCACAATCTATGCTTATCGTCTTCTTTAATACAGTATATCTCGTTATTAGAATTTTTCATATTAGAATTATCTAATGAATAAGAGATATACTCTGTACCGTGATCTTTTAATACATAAAGTCCGTTTTTAGTCCCAAACCAAACATTTCCTTTTGAGTCTTTTAAAAGTGCATTTATATAATTTGCTCTTGCATTTTGAGATAGTAAATAATTTTCAAACTGTTGTTTTTTTGTATCGTATTTATAGTAACCGTTATTAGATCCAAACCAAATGAAGCGATCTTTCGGATTTAAAATACAAAATACTGCTTTGTATCCTAAATGGTTGCATAGTGTAAGTTTCTCGGTAATAATATTAAATGTATATATTCCTAAATCACTTCCTATCCATAGTTCATCGTTGTCTTTTTGAACTATTGTGTTTACACTTCCATTACCAATGTTAAAAACTTTACATTTATAACCGTCATACCTATTTAAGGCTCCCGAAGTACCAAACCAGATATATCCAATTTTATCTTGATAAATACATCGTACCCAATTTTGAGATAATCCATCTTTCTGATTTATTCTTTTAATTTCAATTTGACTACCATTTACAATAGATATAAACATAAACGGTATAAACAAAACGAATAATACTGTAAAAACATTTTTCATAAATTAATACTCCTATCTATTGTTCTCTATAAACAAACTCAAATCAAGAAAAAGTATCCTTAATAATTTGAGTTTTTATACAAGTTCTTATCTACGAGATATTAATTGTATTGTTTCAAAAAATGAAATTTGATTTTTGGAGTTTCAAATTGTTCACATTAATATATTTTTTTGATAATATATTAAGAAATACATATAACTCTTATGAACATAAAGAAAGTGAATTAGAATAAACAAACCATTATTCTAATCTAAAACATTGGCTAGTATTTTAGATTTGAGTTAGCTTTTCAAAAGCTATGTTCCACAATAAGTCTTATACAAACTATCATCTGACTTTGGTGGTATTTGAAAATCTAAAAACGTTCTATTTTCAGTAAATGGAAATTGTAAAACATCGAGTAATTGATTAAACAATATAAAATCATTATCCAAACAAGCATTATCGAGTGCTTGTTCAATTAATTGATTTCGAGGAATAAATACTGGGTTCACCGATTGCATAGTTTTTAACCGTTCATCGAAACATATTCCTTTTTCGTTAATAGCTTTTTCCCACTTACTATACCATAATTTAAAATCGGGTTTGGAATATAGTTCCGACATTTCAAAATCACCATTTTGAATAGCAAGAAAAGTGTTCGTATAATCTGCCTTTTCAATTTCCATCCAATCTAATAATTCGGCAAATAGAGCTTTTTCAGAATCAGAATATTCCAAGATGTTAAATCCCAATTTTTGGCCCATCATTTCCATCCATTGTTTTTCATAAATTGATGGATACGAATTTAATACAGATTCAGCAAGCCTAATAGCCTCTGTTCTATTTGAATGAATAAGTGGTAATAATGCATTGGCAAGACAAGACAGATTCCATTGTGCAATCATTGGTTGATTTCCAAATGCATAGCGACCGTTCACATCAATTGAACTAAAAACGGTATCGGGACTATAAGCATTCATAAAAGCACAAGGACCATAATCGAATGTTTCACCTGCAATCGACATATTATCGGTATTCATTACACCATGGATAAACCCTACCCGCATCCAATGTACTATAAGTTCAATTTGTCGCATCATTACAGCTTCTAATAATTGAAGTGGAGGATTTTCGGCATCTTTACATGCAGGATAATGCCTGTTTATTACATAATCTGTTAAAGATTTAAGTTCATCGATTGATAAAAAGTGATTTGCAAATTCGAAAGTACCAACACGAATATGACTCGAAGAAATACGTGTAAGTACTGCTCCTTCATGAATATCTTCTCGATAAACTTTCTCTCCAGTTGCAATTACAGCAAGACTTCTCGAACTTGGAATTTTTAATCCATGCATAGCTTCACTTATAATGTATTCTCTAAGCATTGAACGAAGTGTTGCTCTTCCATCGCCACCACGAGAATAAGATGTACGACCCGCTCCTTTTAATTGAATATCGAATCTTTGATTATTGGGAGTAATATGTTCACCTAGTAGAATTGCACGTCCATCGCCCAGCATAGTAAAATGACCGAATTGATGACCAGCATAAGCTTGAGCAATAGGTTTCGAGCCTTCGATTATAGTATTTCCCGATAAACTATGTGCAATCTCCTCAACATCATTTAAATGAAAATTCAAACCTAATTCATTTGCCAATTCTACATTAAATAAAACGGTACTAGGTAATTTAACCGAAGTAGGTTTTGTATATGTAAACATGGTTTCGGATAGTTTTGAATAACTATTATCGAAGTTCCAAGCTATCTTATTATTTTCCATGATGTTTGTCCTTCAAATACATTTACCGCATAATGTATATTTGACGGAAATTTGTGTTACAGATTACATTTGTAATCATAGAGGGGAGCAACCACAAGGGTTGCCACTACAGTACCCAAAATTGTCCATTTGCACCGCCAATAAATTCTTCTTCAACAAGTTTTTCAATGGCTGATGTTAAAATTTCGGAGCTGTAATTGGTAATTTGTAAAAGTTCTTCGAAAGAAACAACTTTTCGTTTCACAATTTCTTTTAAAACTTTAGCCCGTTTTTGACGAAAGGAACCTTCGAACTTAGATTGTGTTGCATACGAACTACTTTTACGGGAAAGATTGCCATGTTCTTTTTTTAGATACGTTCCATAATCCATTAATGCCCAATACCATTCGCGTGGATTTTTAATATCTAATGTTTCTCTTACTAATGCTACGATATCTTTATCATTAACCGAAATTTCGTTTTGGAAAAAATGATGTATAAATACGGTACGAATATTCGTTTCAATAAAAATTAAAGGTTCGTTTTGCGAATAAACCAAAACTGCCGAAGCTGTATTTTTACCAAATCCAGGAAGTTTAATCCAATCTTCCATACAATTAGGAAATTGTACTTGCAAATCATTAACAATAATATCGGCTGAATGTTTTAAGAATTTGGCACGACGGTTATAACCCAAACCAATCCATGTTTCTAATACTTCAGATAATGTCGCATTTGCCAAAGCATGGATTGTAGGAAAACGCGTAATAAACTCGTCGAATTTAACTAAAACACGTTGAACTTGCGTTTGTTGAAGCATTAATTCCGATACCATCACATAATATGGATTAGTGTCGCTACGCCACGGCATAGAACGGAAATGATTGCGATAATAATCCCAAACCATTTTCTTGAATGCATCGAGCATTATTTTATTTTCAATCATTTTCAAAAATATTTCAACAGCAAAAATACTTGATGCTAATGGATTTACATCTCAATTATTACTTAAAACAAAATGCAATTGCAAAATAAACACAATTTTACAAAAACGCTTATTGGAATTTACATCAGAGTATCTTAAATTTGTGCTTTTAGATAACGTGTGAATATGGCTGAAACTAACACCTTTAAAACGGATGAATTGAAACAGAAAGTTCAACATGTCATCTCTTTGTATACCAGTTTAAAAAACGAAAAAGCGACCTTAGTAGACGAAAAGATACAGCTACTAAAAAAAATAGAAGAACAAAAAATTAAGATTGCTGAAATCGAATCGAATTACAATACTCTGCAATTAGCGAAAGCTGTATCGGCAAAAGATGAAGGTGAAACAGAGTTTGCAAAGAAACGAATAGATACAATCGTACGGGAAATTGATAAATGTATTGCTCTTTTAAACAAATAAAAGGCAGATGGAAGAAAAATTAGCTATTAAGCTTAAAATAATAGACCGCTACTACCCATTGCGTATCGACTGGCAAGACGAAGAGAAACTTCGTGAAGCATCGCGTCGCATTAATGATGTAGTTGATAAATACAGACAACGTTACAACGACAAAGACAATCAAGATTTTTTGGCGATGGCAACATTACAGTTTGTAACAAGGCTATTAGAATTTGAAAACAACAATACCACAGAGCTTGCAAATCAAGAGCTTGATGAAGTGTGTAACGAACTTGATCAATTCATAAGAAATAATAGTTAAAAAACGTAAATTTGTAATTTTTTAGTAGAAAAGACGATCTTAAAGATATGCCCGTATTAATTCCTTAGTGGTTTTGAAACTCAACATTTAGAATTAAAGGAGATACCCTTAGAGTACGTATGACAGGCCTCACCACTTCGGTGGATTTCTTCGGAAACAGTGGACGTCAAAAATAATTCAAGGCCTCCGCCCATGTTCAACCGGGGTTTTCTAAAAGCAATAAGGTAATCGATACGGGTTTTTTATATATAATAGTAACACAAATAAAACAAGTAAAGAACATATGAATGGAATAACAATTATTTTAGTAATTTGCTCACTTATAGGAGGCTCGGTGATTTCGTATTTCGCCTATTCGTTCCTTCTCCAAAGTAAAAGCAAGAAAGTAATTGCCGACGCAGAACAAGAAGCGGAAGTAATTAAAAAAGAAAAAATGCTACAAGCAAAAGAGCGTTTTCTACAATTAAAATCGGACAACGAAAAATTATTTAACGAAAAGAACAGCAAAAATCAACAAGCAGAAGCTCGCATTCGTCAAATGGAATCTGAGCAAAAGAAAGAATTCGACGAAATTCAACGCACTAAAAGAGACGTTGAAAAATTAAAAGAACAAATCGATCATCAACAATCTAATCTAGACAGAAAATCGGATGAACTTGAAAAAGCTCATAAGCAACAAATTGAACAATTAGAAGCTATTTCTGGACTTTCGGCAGATGATGCAAAGGAACAATTAATAGAATCGCTTAAAGCAATAGCTAAAACAGAAGCAATGTCGTACATAAACGAAATTATGGACGAAGCTAAAATGACAGCTAACAAAGAAGCAAAGAAAATTGTTGTTCAAACAATTCAAAGAACAGGAACAGAACATGTTGTTGAAAACTCGGTTTCTGTTTTTCACATTGAAAATGATGAAGTAAAAGGACGTATTATTGGTCGCGAAGGACGTAATATTCGTGCTTTAGAAGCTGCAACAGGAATAGAAATTATTGTTGATGATACTCCAGAAGCAATTATTCTTTCGGGTTTCGATCCTATTCGCAGAGAAATTGCTCGTTTAGCTTTACATCAATTAGTTACTGATGGTCGTATTCACCCAGCTAGAATTGAAGAAGTTGTTGAAAAAACAAAGAAACAAGTTGAAGACGAAATTATTGAAACGGGTAAACGTGTTACGATTGATCTTGGATTACATGGTTTACATCCAGAATTAATTCGTTTAGTTGGAAGAATGAAATATCGTTCATCTTACGGACAAAACTTATTACAACACTCTCGCGAAACAGCGAATCTTTGTTCAATAATGGCAACAGAACTTGGCTTAAATGCAAAGCTTGCAAAAAGAGCAGGTTTATTACATGATATAGGTAAAGTAGCTGAAGAAGAAAACGAATTACCACATGCTATTTTAGGCATGAAGTTGGCTGAGCGTTATAAAGAAATACCAGAGATTTGCAATGCAATTGGATCGCATCACGACGAAATTGAAATGACAACATTACTTGCTCCTATTGTTCAGGTTTGTGATGCTATTTCGGGTTCTCGTCCAGGTGCACGTCGCGAAGTTGTTGAATCGTACATTAAACGATTAAAAGATCTTGAAAATCTTGCATTGAATTACCCAGGTGTTTTGAAAACATATGCAATTCAAGCTGGACGTGAATTACGTGTTATAGTTGGTAGCGACAAAGTAACCGACGTTGAAGCAGAAACCTTATCGTTTGATATAGCAAAGAAAATTCAAGAAGAGATGACCTACCCTGGTCAAATTAAGATTACGGTTATCAGAGAAATTCGCGCTGTTAACTTCGCAAAATAAGATCTAAATATGTCAAGGCATATAACAAATTCAAGAATACTTGTAACAGGTGGAGCCGGTTTTATCGGCTCTAACCTTGTTAAAGCATTACTAACACAAAACAATGAGGTTATCTGCCTCGACAATTTTATAACAGGCAAACACGAAAATATTGCCGAACATACATCAAATAAACATTTTACATTACTAGAAGGCGATATTCGCAATTTCGAAGATTGTACAAAGGCGGTAGATGGAGTTCAATATGTTCTTCATCAAGCTGCATTAGGTTCAGTTCCTCGATCGATAATCGACCCAATTACAACTAATAGTCATAACATTACAGGTTTTCTTAATATGATAACTGCAGCTCGCGATGCAAAAGTTAAACGCTTTGTATATGCGGCAAGTTCTTCGGTTTATGGCGACCATCCAGGATTACCTAAATACGAAGATCATATTGGTAAACCACTTTCGCCTTATGCCGTTACAAAATATGTAAATGAGTTGTATGCAAAGGTATTTTCCGATAATTATGGTATAGAAACAATTGGATTACGCTATTTCAATGTATTTGGACCTCAACAAGATCCTGAAGGTGCATATGCTGCCGTAATTCCAAAATTTATAAAACAATTAATAAGTCACGAAGCTCCACAAATTCATGGTGCTGGCGATACTTCGAGAGATTTTACGTATATAGATAATGTTGTTCAAATAAATCAACTTGCAGCATTAACAACAAATATCGAAGCATTAAATACTGTTTATAATGTTGCATGTTCGGAACGAACAACATTAAACGAATTAACTAATATCTTAATTAAAGAACTGGCATTGTTTGATCCAAAAATTACGACAATTTCGCCTATTCATGGTATTGAACGCAAAGGAGATATTAAACATTCGCATGCATCAATTGAAAAAGCAAAGGAACTTTTAGAATATTCGCCACAAATATTGGTAAACGAAGGATTAGCTAAAACGGTTAAATGGTTTTGGGAGAATAAATAAGACAACTACAGAAAGGTTGTTTAGTGAGGAGAATTGAAGCGGTTGATGTTACATTAATTTACAATTAAAATGTCAAAATCACTAAAATCTACAGTAATTGCTCTTGGTATTTTAGGATATTCAATCCTAGGATTTTCTCAAAAAAATCTATCAATCAAAGATATTTGGTACAACTATATTTTCGCTCCAAAAACATTCGATGATGCAGTATTTTTATCTGATAACGAATCGATTGCTAAACTAGATGGCAATAAAATATTTCGATTAAAAGCAATAACTGGCGATACAATTGGAAAACTTTTCGACGCAAATCTGTTTAAAGAATTAAAAGATAAATCAATAACCGAATTTAAAATTTCGCCTAACGATTCATGCATTTTACTATCAGTTGATTCGAAACAACTTTTTCGCTATTCTAAGGCATCATCATGGTATATTTATTTCTTACAAAATAAAAAAATACTTCCATTAACAAAGGAAAATAGCGATATTGAAATTCCTAGTTTTGGACCAATGTTCAATTTTGTTGCTTTTACTAAAAAGAATAATCTTTATGTATCAATATTTGGACAAGAAATTCAAATAACAAATGATGGTAAAAAGGATTCAGTCATAAATGGTCGTGGTGACTGGGTTTACGAAGAAGAATTTGAAGTTACAAAAGCCTATGAATGGTCACCAATTGGAAATAACATAGCGTATATAAAATTCAACGAAAGTGCTGTTCCTCTTTATACATTAACATCTTACGACAGTATTTACCCCACTACATTTACTTATAAATATCCCAAAGCTGGATTTGCACCATCGAAAGTGTCTGTACATATTTATAATTTAAAAAAAAGAACAACTTTAACTTTAGATATTCCTGACAAATTCGATTATATTCCATTAATAAAATGGTCGAACGATGGCGAAAATTTAGCAATTCAAACCTACAATCGGATACAGAACGAAACACATATTTTCTCATATAATATCGAGACAAAAAAAATCGATAAAATATATGATGAAAAACGTGAAACTTATATTCCATTTCCAATGGGATTTACATGGTTGAAAAACAATTTGCGATTTGCATTAGTTACTGAAAAAAATGGTTTTAATCAACTTTGTACTTTCACAATGGATGGAAATTTGGAAAGAAATTGTACCAATTGGAAATACGATGTTACAAAAATTATAGCCTACGATAAAGAATTAGATTATCTCTTTTTCGAAGCAGCCGAACCCGACGAAACGCAAAGACGAATATATAGAGTTCGTCCAGATGGAAGCTTTTTGGGCTATATTACTCCAGAACGAGGTACAAATTATGATGCGATATTTTCTAAAGATTATTTCCAATGTATTTATACTAATTCAAATGCAAATCAAGAAATTACAACGTACTGTTACGATGAACTTAAAGGATTGAAAAATGTATTACAATCGAATTTTGAAGATAATGATGCATGGAAGAAAAACTTTAATTTTCAACAAAAAACATTTCTCAAAATTCCAGTCGATACAGTAAAACTTAATGCATGGATAATTAAACCATCGAATTTTGAAAAAGGGAAAAAATATCCTGTCTTAATAACTGTTTATGGAGGACCAGGTCATCAAGAAGTAACAGATGAATATAGTTATACCTACTTCTGGCATCAATACTTGGCTCAACAAGGTTATATAATAATTGGAGTTGATCCTCGAGGAACCGATTCGCGTGGTGCTGCATTTAGAAATATTGCATATAAACAATTGGGAGTACCAGAAACGAATGATATAATCGACGCAGTTAAATATTTGCGTAATCAACCAGAAATTGATTCAACAAGAATAGGAATTGAAGGTTGGAGTTTTGGTGGTTACGAAGTACTAATGTGTATGACACATTCAAAATTATTTAAATGTGGAGTTGCAATTGCACCAGTTACCGATTGGCAATATTACGATAATGTATATACGGAAAGATATATGCAAACACCAACTTTGAATCCAGATGGCTACAAAAAAACATCTGTTTTAGAATCGGCAAAAAATCTACATGGAAAATTATTTCTCATTCATGGATTAAACGACGATAATGTTCATGTTCAGAATAGTTTTGCACTTTGTAATATTTTAAACAATGCAAATATCACTTATAAGTTTCAATTATATCCGAATAAGCATCACTCTCTTTCTGGAAGAGCCACTCGCTATAATTTGTTTGATAATGTTACACAATTCTTGATTGATAATCTATAACTAAACTTATTTCTAAATTCATGAGAACAAAAGTATTTATCGTTTTAGGCATTTTATTTTGCACTTTTTCAAGTTGCAAACCATTGAGCGATTTTAACAAAAACACGAATGAATGGAGACCTAAAGAATTTGACCCTACACAAGGTATACTATTAATACAAAATGTTGATTTATCGAAATGGCAAATTTCGCGAATGCAAAGTTTCATGAAAAGCAAATACCCTTATAAGTATGAATTTGTACCTAAATCTTATAATAAAGATTCTGCCTATAGCGATAGAACTATTTATAGATTTGCATTAGTTCCTGGCACAAAACAAATCGATGCGATGAGTAAAAGCACAAATTCTACAGGAGTTTCGAATATTCGAATGAATAAAGTTACTGTTTATGATTTTAATTTTTATGATCGATTAAAGAAAAAACCATTAAATAGATCGGGTGTTTTTGCTAGTAGTCCATTTTCGCCATTTAAAATGATCATTAAGAACTGTGTAAAAACGAGCAAGAAGAAAGCTAAATTAGAAGCTAAGAAAAAATCCAAATAATGATTCCAAATCAGTGGTATATAATTTTAGAATCGAAAGATTTAGGCAATAAAATTCTCGGATTAACAAGATTAAACGAGAAAATGATTTTATGGCGTGATTCTAATGGAAATGTATGTTGTATTGCCGATAAATGTTGTCATCGAGGAGCATCGCTATCGAGCGGAAAGATTATTGAAGGAAGCATAGAATGTCCATTTCACGGATTTCGTTTTAATGAAAAAGGGGACGTCATATGTATTCCTGCAAATGGGAAAAACAGTCCTGTTCCCGAAAATATGAAAGTTTATTCCTATAAAACGTTCGAAGATCATGGTTTTATATGGATTTGGTGGGGAGAAAAAGATAAAGCAACAGTAAAACCCTTTTTCTTTTCAGAGCTAAGTTCAATGTCGTATTCGTCTTTTCAAGATCATTGGAATGTACATTATTCGCGAGCTATAGAAAACCAACTAGATGTTGTGCATTTACCATTTGTTCACAAAACCACAATTGGAAGAGGAAACAAAACCTTAGTTAATGGACCAGTTGTTACCAGAGAAGCTGAGCTTTTAACTTTTTATGTAAACAACATTGTCGATGATGGAAATACTAGGGCTTTAAAACCGAATGAAATAAAAGACTACGAAAGATTATTTCATCTTCAATTTCATTTTCCCAATATTTGGCAGAATTTTATTTCAGATAAAATGAGAATTTTTGCCGCCTTTGTTCCTATTGATGACGAAAATACAATAATAATTATTCGAAATTACCAATCAATGGTAAAAGTGCCCGTTTTAAAACAAATTTTTAATTTCTTTGGAAAATTGTCGAGTATTGTAATACTTCGTCAGGATAAAAGGGTTGTTCTTACACAGTTACCAAAGTCGACGAATTATAAAATGGACGAACAACTAATAACTGGTGATTTACCAATTATAGAATATAGGAAATTTAGAGAAGAGTTAAAAACAAGAGTATAATTACATATTTACTCCTAGTTTTACTTTAAAGAAATTATCGGTTACATCGTTAGTAAATGTTTGATAAACAACAGCAGATGTTCTTCCCATAACATATTCACCGCCTATATATAAAACTTTCCATCTAAAATTGGCTCCAGCTGAGTAGCGAAAACCAATTCCAACACCTTCATCACCTTGAGGAATTGCAAGTGTTTGAACATGATCGTAACAAAATGTTAAACGAGCTTTTCCATAAAGATCGAAATATGTTTGTTCGTATAATCGAATTGCAATATTAGGCCCAAGATTTATACTCCAACGACCAGTAATAACTTTCGAAGTTTTTGCGGCTCCTTTTTCGGTAAATGTCATATAATTACAACCAAGATTTAAAAAATCGCCCGTTAAACCGAAACGTCCAGCTTCCGATAATTTTACCTGTCTAAAACACCAAATTCCACCTAATTCCATTTCGCCAGCTATTGTGCTAACATCATATTTCTTTGGATTGAATTGATTAACATGATCCATATTAGGAAAAACCCAACCAAGATTGAAATATGTACTACCTTCGAAATCGGCTTTTCCATTTTGAGAAAAGCTAGAAAATGAAATTAAAATGAGTAAAAAAGTAAATATTCTTTTCATAATAATACGTTTAAATTAAATAGTAAGGTTAAAATGCCTAAATGATGTAGATTATTTTCAAATATATAAATAATAATAAACTATTCCGAAACATAACATTGTTATTTTAATTGAAAAAGGAAATAAATTCATTTTGAAATGTAGTATTTAAGTGAGTTTACAAATACTTATCTTTGTTATTATATTTTATTTTTAAGAACTATGCAAATTTCAGATAGTAAAGGAACCGTAAAACTTTCAAACGGTATAGATATGCCTTATTTAGGTTTAGGAACATATTTAACGAAAGAAGGAAACGAAGTAATAGATGCAGTCCAAATTGCTCTCGAAGCAGGTTATAGACATATCGATACAGCAGCAATTTATGGAAATGAAATAGGAGTTGGAAATGCAATAAGAGCAAGTTCTATTAATCGTTCTGAAATATTTGTAACGACAAAAGTATGGAATAGCAAGCAAGGTTACGATACAACATTAAAGGCATTTGATGCTAGTTTACAAGCATTACAAATAGATTATTTAGATCTTTATTTAATACATTGGCCAACAAAAGGGAAATACAAAGAAACATGGCGAGCATTAGAGAAACTGTATCGCGATGGAATTGTGAAAGCAATTGGAGTTAGCAATTTTCATGTTCATCATTTGGAAGATTTATTGACAACGGCCGAAATTGTTCCAATGGTAAATCAAGTTGAATATCACCCCTATTTAATGCAAAAACCACTTACCGATTTTTGTGCAAAACATAAGATTCAATACGAATCGTGGAGTCCTCTAATGCAAGGAAATATTACAAAAGTAGATTTACTAAATGCATTAGCTCAAAAATACCAAAAGACCGAAGCTCAAATAGTAATTCGTTGGAATTTGCAAAATGGAGTTGTTGTAATACCTAAGTCGGTTAAAAAGGAAAGAATTATTTCGAATGCAAATGTTTTCGATTTCTCGATTTCTAATGAGGATATGAAAGCTATCAATGCTCTAGATAAATCGTACAGATTTGGAGCAAATCCAGATAATTTTAATTTTTAGAAAAAAAGAAAGTCTCAGCTTTTTGCATTTAAACTGAGACTTTCTTTATTAAATATTATACTATAAAGATTCTACTTTAGCTTTTACTTCTGCTAAAAACGCTTCTCTTTCGGCTTGTTCTTTTCCCATTACAGCAAAGAATAAATGTTCTGCTTCAACACCACTAAATTCAAAAACGCCTTTATCTTGCGTTTGGAGAAGCGATTTAAACATTCCTGCAGGTTCGTAATATTCTTTTGGAGTTCCATGAGCTGTAATTAATAAAGCCTTTTTCCCTTTAAGTAAACCTTCGATTCCTGCTTCGCCAATTTTATAAGCAAAACCATAGGTAAATGTTCTATCGATCCAACCTTTTAAAATAGCTGGAAAACCTGTCCACCATAGTGGATAGATTAAGATAATGGTATCGGCATTTGTTATTAAGGTTTGTTCATCAGCGATTTCTTTTGGCAATTTACCACTATACACATCTGCTAAATCTTGAGCCGATAACACAGGATTATACTTAGTTGCATAAAGATCGCGAACAGCAACTTCATTTCCCTTCGATTTCAAAGCATCGACTACAGTTTGTAATATTCCATTCGAATAACTAGCTGGATTGGGATGAGCATATACTACTAAAGCTTTCATATTTTTTAAATTTAAAGTATTAAATATTTTTAATTTTTTAGACGTTCAATTTGAATTACCTATCATTATTATTGAACATAAATGTATTTTATTAATTATTAACATAGCTTTTAAAATCAATCGATTTTATTACATTTGTCAGTAGGAATTTTATATGGGTATTTCTATCCGACCTTTTAAAAATGAATTATTTACAATAATGAAATTATATAAAATAGCACTTTTATCTATTTTGCTTTTTGGGATTTTAGCCCAAAGCAGTTTTGCTCAAACAACAGAACGATCTACCGATATTGAAGAAATAAATGGTAAAAAAGTATTTGTACATACTGTTAAAGCTGGCGAAACAGTATATAATCTTTGTAAATTATATAATTGTAATGAACAAGAACTTAAACAATTAAATCCTGGAAGTTTAGTTTCGGGAATTACCGTTGATCAAAAAATAATGTTCCCTTATTCGGAACAAATTAAACCAAGAACATTTTCTGGAACACCATCGACACATACCGTCGAAAAAGGTGAAACAATGTATGGAATTAGCAAAAAATATGGGATTACTATTAGTGAACTTTTGTCGAAAAATCCAAGTCTAACAGATGGTATAAAAGTAGGACAAGTTCTTAGTATTCCAGTTGTAGCATCAACAGATAAACCATCTCAAGTAAATAATCAAAAGCCCAAAACAACCGAAACAAAACAAGTAAAGAAAGAAGCTCTGTTTCCTCCCGTTCAACAATCAAAACCCGATACTTCAAATTCTGTTACCCAAACACCAAAAGTAAATATATGTGATTCGATGATTACAATGTCGAAAAGTCGCATTTCGAACATTGCCATTGTTTTACCATTTTATGTTAAAGCAAACGATTCACTTTCATCATCAAATATTGCACTTGCTAAAGACGACAAGGTTTATAAAAGTAGTTTACCCTATTTAGAATTTTACGAAGGTATTTTAATAGCCCTAGATTCTCTAAAACGCGAGGGATATTCATTTCAAATATACACATACGATTCGAAAAGAGATAGTTTAGGAATTGAATCTATAATTAAAGAATTATCGTCGAAAAAGTTAGATTTAATAATTGGTTCTAACGATCAAGATGAATTCGAAAAATTAGCTGTTTTTGCAAAAAGGAATGCGATTCCAATAGTATCTCCACTTTCTACAAATATTAATTTAGCAACAAACAATCCGCAAGTAATTTTGGCAAATACCCCATTAAAATGCCGTATTCAAGCTGAAGCTCAATATTCAATTTCATTAAAAAAGAATAATTATGTGATAATCCATGCTGGACACATGAATGAGATTGAAAATATTGAAAAAATTAAACAGTTTATGCTACCAACATATGGTGGCGATACTGCAAAAATGAATAAACATGTTAAGGTTGTAAAATTTAGCACCTATTCTATGACTAAGATTGAGAAATCGATGGATTCGGGACTAAACATTGTTATAATACCATCGGAAGATCAAGCATTTATAAACGATGTTGTTACAAAGCTAAATAATTACAAAAGACGTTACGCCATGGAATTGCATGGAATGGCAATTTGGGAAAACTTTAAAAACTTAGAACTCGACGATTTATTCGATATGCATTTTAAATGTGCAACAAGTACATTTAGAGATTATAACGATGCTAAAACAAAGCAATTTATTCTGAAATATCGAGATATTTACAAAAACGAACCTGGAAAATTAAGTTTTCTTGGTTACGATATTATGATGTATTTTGGTCCATTGTCAGCAAAATATGGAAAAAGTATTGCAGAATGTGGCATAAAAGAAAAATATAAAGGAATACAAAACTCTTTTAGTTTTGCATCAATTGGAAAAGCTGCTGGCTATTTCAATTCTTATGTTAATATATTAGAATATACTTCAGATTATAAAAGGAGTATTATTCCAATTAATATAAATGTTAAAGCTAGCCAAATTGAATCTTCTGAGAAAAAAACTAACTCTAAAGCTAGATCTAACGACGAAGAAGAAGATTCGGAAAACGATTAATGTTAAATTTATTAAAGACAAAATCGATTTCGATATATTCGACCATTAAAAACCAAAGATTTTTTTCTTTACTTTTTTAAAAAATAGCCTTTACCTGGATCTAAGTTTTGAATAGAATTAGTTGTACCACTTGGCATCCAAAATCCAGAAAAGTTTTTAATTTCAATACAATTTGCAGAAGTAAATATTGTAGATAATGATGTATTTGTTTGAAAAGGACAACCAACCATTTGCCAGCCAGTTTTTATTGTTCCAATTGTTGCTGGAACTTGAGTACCTGTAACAGATATTGTTCCAGCGACTTTCGTATTTACCAAATATGCTGCACCATCAGCAATAGTTTTCAATGAATTAAACAATACATTTTGTCCAGAACGCCAATAGCCATCGGCAGTTTTTATTTCGGTAACATTTGCTATCACAGCTTTAAAAACAGTATCAATTGTTTTAACAGTTGGAGAAACATTAAACGAAATTAAATTCCAACCAGCATTCAATGCTATTGTTTGTGTTGTTTGAGGATTTATTATCGTGATCTTTGGTATAGAAGGAGCAGACATTCCATTTCCAAGAAAATAATCGGTATATTTTGTACACAAATATCCTTTGGTACTCATTGCATTAAAATATCCTGGATTCTGCATTAAAGTATATAACCTCGAACTTGTTTCGATATTTGTTGTATAGATGCGAAGTTGTGTTCGATCGGCAGTTTCGAGCACAATTTCTTCTCGCCAATCGCCTAAAATATCTCCTGCTAAAGGTACTCTTCCACCATAAGGACTTGTAACCGAATAAGCTCCACCATCATTATAGATAGAGAATAATCGTGCTTCGGTATGAGTTGTATAGTTCCATTTATTTATTGCTGGATTATATGCTCCTGAACCAACACCAATAAGATTTTCGCGCAATAAATCGCCATCCCACCATATACTTACATATGGATATGGACAAGAACCTTGCGAAGCTTCGGTTCCATCGCTGGCATGCACATTAACTTGACCTACATCAAACATTTCCATACCAGGAGAATTTGGATCTATATCTGCTACATCTCCTCGACCAATATCGCCAGTTGCAGCAATAAACCATTTTTTCAGTATTGTACCTGTTGACGCATCATACAATGCAGAACCGATTAGATCGGGACTATTTTGTTGTACAACGAATGCTTCTAATCCAGCTCTATTCGGGTTTATATCGGTTAATAATAATCTATCACCATGAACCAGTCCAGTTGTATAACGAACGGTTCCATTGGGATTCATCATACAGACACCAAATGATGTTTCATCCTTTCCATCTCCGTTAACATCGATACATTGAATTTGGTGAAAATCTACCCAACCTCCTGGACTAAATGTTTTTCCAACTGCAGTCCAATTCCAAAGTCTAGTAAGTTTCGAATTTGTTACATCCCATGCTTCAACAACCATGTGGCTACCCTCGCCACGCGAAAAGAGAACACCCGGTTTCACTCCATCGAAAGAACAAACACTCGACATAATAAAATTTACACGAGCGCCATAAGAATCGCCCCAATCACTTGTTTTACCTCGCGTTATAAAATTATTTCGATTCATTTCTGCTCCAGTTTTCCCATTTATTAAGGAAATAAATTCTGGTCCATCGAAAATATGCGCCATCGTGGTTGTATTTGAATGGGAATTATAATCTGTAATTCCATCTGCATTGGTATCTCCTATTTTAGTACCATCACCAAATACTGTTGATTCGCCAGTTTTAACAATTAATTCGGCCTTTCCATCACCATTAAAATCGGCAACGAGAACGGGAGCTGTCATTGTTCCAATATACGTTTCTACATTTGGTCCAAGATCTATACGCCATTGGAAAACACCTTCGTTATTATAGCATTCGAGTTTTATGGTATTATTTGCAACACTATCGGGATATCGTTTTACAATGTAATCGAAGTCTCCATCTCCATCAACATCACCAACATAAACATGATTTACTGTATATGTACCATCGGTAATTGGTTTTAAAGTAATAGGAAAATATTGTCGTGTTGGAGTATTAGCAGCCAAAGTAAATGTTTCGCTTGTCTCTGTCTCAACACCATTTATTACCGTTTTTATGTAATAGACATTTGTCTTAGTAATGTCAACTGTTGCATCGGTAAAATTGGTTGAAGTTGTTATAACTGTTGTATTTCGTTTTACAGCAGCAGCTCCATTTGTTGATCTATAAACATTGAATCCTACAGTCCAATCTTCTAATGCAAACAATCGCCAACTGAGAAATGCAGTATTAGTTCCTTTATAAACTGCTATTAATCCGCGATTTAGTTTTGGCATTTGTCGCTGAGAAAACGTTTGAGAGAACAGTCCTAAACAAAGAATTACAAATAGTATTTTTATTTTCATTTAGTAAAAGATTATTTAAAAAATTCAATTAAATAGCGAGAATGAAACATTGTCGTATTTTCAAAATACACCTAGTCCCCTAGGGACTTTGTGTCATCACTTGCCTTTAAGCCCCTTTAGTGGTTGGGGTAAAATAGAAAACACGCCAATATTCTTTTCATAACTTAACAATGTTCATTTAGTATCAAATGTACTATATTTTTTATTGATAGTGTACTATTTACATAATTCAACTAATTCACTAATAATAAATTTGTAATATTATTTTTTAATAAAATAACCTTTACCAGGATCAATATTTTGAATAGAATTAGCTGTTCCACTTGGAATCCAAAATCCCTCAAAGTTTTTAATTGATTTGCAATTTGTTGTTGTAAAATAAACACTTAAAGCAGATGATGTTTGAAAAGGACAACCAATTAGTTGCCAGCCTGATATATTTGATATTATCTGAAATTTTTGATTTATTGGAACACCTAGAATACTTACATATCCAGTAACATTCATATTAACTAAATATGCATTTCCTATAGTTAATTTTGTAAGTGAATTGAAAATTACATTTTGCCCTTTTCGCCAAAAAGCATCCATTGTCTTTATTTCTTGAACATCAACTCCATTGAAAAGTGTTGCAATTGTAGTATCAGCTGATCGAAGATTTAATGATATAAGATTCCATCCTTTTATTAATGGCAACGTTTGAATTGATACAGGTATAGAAGTTACGATACATCCGTTTGTAGCTGTTGCTTTTACGGTATAATTGCCCGAATTAATTGGTTTATATGTTGAAGTAGTTGCAAGAGATGTCGTTCCATTGAACCAATTATAGCTTGTTCCTGATGATGCCGTTAACGTTATACTTCCATTTGAAGGAGAACTTGATACAATTAAACTTTTTTGAACAGTTAAAGTTCCAGTTCCAGATATAAAATATGGAAGATTAGTTGCAGTATATGTGCCTGCTAACAAATTTATTTTCCCAAATTCGGCTACTTGAACAGTTATGTTTTGATTTAAATTTAATGTCCCAAGAGAATCTACTATTAATGAATTACATGTTGCTCCAACAGTGATATTAAGAGTTGCTCCAGCTTTTATATATGCACCACAAAGCCCTAAACCACTAGCACTGGCAACTGTAATTGTTCCAGCCGAAGCTGTAATTGTACCTTTATAAGTATCTGCTATAGAATTAATAAGCAAACTCCCTACTCCCGTTTTTTCGAGATTTCCTGAACCAGTAATTGTACCATTTAAAGTTAGAATAGCAGCATTTGTTGAACCAACATTTATTTTCGAATCATTGGCTACAGAAATTGCAGATGTTAGTGGAGCTCCTGTACTACCAGTGTAAACAGACAAAGAACCTCCTTGCATAATTAATTTTGAAATAGTACTTGCATTTACAACTTTTATAGTTCCACTTGTTTCGAGTCTTATTTCAGCATTAACCGTAATTCCATTTAATTGAGCTTCACCAATTCTAACAATGCCAGTATCTCCAGTTTGGGGCAAGATATTAGGCGACCATGAGTTTACATTATCCCACGAATAATTCCCACTTCCATCGTAAACATAAAAAATTGTATATGGCACTTTAGCAACTGTAATTGTAATAGCAGTCGAAGTACCCACAGCACCTTGATTATCTGTTGCCTTCGCGGTAATAATATATGTTCCTGCAATTACATTTGTCCAAGTATAAGAAAAAGGTGATGTAGTTGATGTTCCAATTAATGTTAATCCATTATAATATTCAACTTTTGAAATAGTACCATCTATATCGGTTGCTGAAACAGTAAAGGAAATAGATGTTGGACCAGTATATTTCGAACCTGTTGCTGGAGAAGTAATATTTATCGTTGGTGTTTTGTTTGCTATAGAAACAAGAGTAATATTTGGTATTGGAGCCTTATCTGTACCTTTTCCAAGAAAAAAACCTAAGTGTGGGGGTTGATTATAAGCAGTATTTTGCCATGATATTGCATTTCGATAAACAGGATCGTGCATAAGAGTGTACATACGGTTCGTAGTTGGAATAGTAGTAGTATAAATATACAATTTTGAAACCCCATCGTGCAAAATAACTTCTTCTCGCCAATCGCCAAGTATGTCGGCACAAAGGTTTGGCGTTGCTTTCGTTGAATTACAAGAATTACCTGTAAATGTTATAAGACGTGTAGAACCTGATCCATTCCATTTTTCAAGTTTATTGCCATCGAGTAATTCGTCTTGAACATCGGCATCCCAATATATTCTAAAATTGTACGATGGACGACTTGTTGCGAGAATTGCTCCTTTATTAGAATAAGTATTTGAATTTGCCGATGACCACATTTCAAATCCAGCAGAGTTTGCATCAACATCTGCAGCCATACCTCGACCAACATCAACCGATGCATTTTCTCCCCACAAAATTTTACCAGTTTTAGCATCATGTAATTCATATCCATAAGCAACGGTAGTATCTTCGTGAGGTGTCCATACTTCGAGTCCTGGATTATCTAAATCCAAATCGCTTAAATGTATAGCATCGCCATGTCCTAATCCTGTTCGATACATAAGAGTACCGTTATGATCTATAGCACACGAACCTTCTATTATTTCATCAAAACCATCTCCATCAATATCTCCACAACTTAAATTATGATTACCCTGTCCAAAACCAGTAGTTCCTGATGTTGCACCATTATAATACCAACGTTGTGATAGTGTAGTTCCATCCCAATCCCATGCTGTTACGGCCATTCGGGTATAATAGCCTCGTTGAAAAACCATACTAGGCTTTTTGCCATCGAGATATGCATTTGTTGCGAGGAAACGGTCAACTCTATTTCCATAATTATCGCCCCAACTCGAAACCGTTCCACGAACAGGATTAAACGTTGCAGTTGCCAATTCGGCTCCTGTTTGACCATTAAAAACGGTAAGATACTCATTCCCTGTTAAAATATAACCATTCGAATTTCGACCATCAAAAGTATCATCATCATTTGCTGCAGGACCTTTTCTTAAAAAAATTCCGGTTCCATCTTTTGTTCCAGGAGCTGTTTTACAGGCTACTTCGGCTTTTCCATCACTATTGTAATCGCCAACTAAAAATTGTGTGTAATGTGCACCTGCACGAATATTTTTACCTAAATCGATTCGCCAGAGTAACGAACCCGAAAGTTCGTAACAATCAAGGAAGACATCGCCAGTGTATCCCGATTGAGAATTATCTTTACTATTTGAAGGATCCCATTTAAGAATTATTTCCCATTGACCATCACCATCAACATCACCAACACTACAATCGTTAGGCGAATAAGTATACGTTACACCATCGGGTGTTGTTCCACCAGCAGGTTGCTGTAGTTGAACCGTTAAACCTTGTGTTGCCCAAACAGAACAACTTCCACCTATAGCTTGTTCTACATTATTAACAACTGGACGAACGGAATATGTCGATGTAGTAGTTCCAGCTGCATCACTTAAATTCGAAGCACCTGTAATTGGTGTTGCATTAACTTTCGTAGTTCCTCGGTAAATATTAAATCCAATTCCAGATGGATCGGTTCCCAGAATTCTCCAACTAAGAAAAACACCGCTCGAAACTTTAACAGCAACTAAACCTCTATCAAGAGATTCCATGCTACGTTGAGCTATGAGTTGACTTACAATAAAGAAATGTATATATATGAATAATAAATATTTTTTCATTAACGATTAAATTAAATACTTTTTTATTCCTACAACCCTAATATTCAATGTATAAATAAAGCAATAGCAATATTACAAAAATAGTGTCACTTTAACAATAACTAATGTTTATTTCTATATATCAATTCGTTGTTGTTCTATTAAAATTTGTACATCTGTTTAAAACGCTTATATGATTTAATCTCTACGAGGTAAAAGGTCCTTGGGTCTTATTTCTACTACAAAACTTAATCTCCTACGGAGAATTTTCCGCGTAACGGATAAGGTATTGTAAATCATTTCAACCATCATTCCATTTTCAGCGTAGTGGATAAACTACTATTTTTATCGGACAACAATGATTTTTATTATAGTTTTGAGTTTAATTTCTATAAATAATCAAACTATATAAATTAAATGACCAATATATAACGGTTCTAAATTCAATAAACAGAATAACTTTGAAAAGTTAATTTACAAACAAAAAAATATGATTAAGCGATTATTATTTATCTTAAGTTTCACTTTTATAGTGGGGAATTTATATTCTCAAAATATTATTGTCCAAAATGGTCGACTACAAGTTAAAGGACATCAACTTTGCAACGAATATGGTAAACCTATTCAATTAAAAGGCTTTAGTACTCACAACACAACTTTTTGTCCCGAATGTGTTACGTATGGTGCACTAAAATCGAATCGCGATTTTTGGGGCGTAAATGTTGTTCGTGCAGCAATGTATACCGACGATTGGTGGAATGCAAACTCGTATTATAAAAACCCACAGATGAACAAAGACATGGTTGACAGTATTGTTCGTTGGACCGAAAAATTAGGAATATATTGTATTATCGATTGGCATATTTTAACACAAGGAAATCCAAATGCTAAAATACAATCGGGAGCCGATGCATTCTTCCAAGAAATGAGTTCGAAATATGGAAAGAAAGCACATGTTTTTTACGAAATATGTAATGAACCAAATGGTAATGGCGTTACTTGGGATACAATTGCCGATTATGCTAATAGAATAATTCCCATTATCCGAAAGAATGCTCCGAAAGCTGTAATACTTGTTGGTACATCTCAATGGTGTCAATTTATCGATAAAGTTGAGACTGCAAAAATAAAAGATACTTCGAATGTAATGTATACCTTTCACTTCTACGCAGCTACACATTTAGGACTTTTGCCAATGTTTCTAAAAGAAATTCATCGTATTCCTGTTTTTGTTTCGGAATGGGGAGTTTGCGAAAGTTCTGGCAATGGAAACATTAATTTCGATAATTCGGACAAATACCTCGAAGCAATGGCAATGCACATTCAAGGAACAGATACTGTAAGAATTAGTTGGTGTAACTTTAGTTATGGTGATAGAAAAGAAGCTGCATCGGCTTTAAAACCGCTAAGTTGTAGCAAAAAACTTTGGGAAAATATGAGCCCAACGGGTTTGTATATTAGAGATTGGCTGAAGAAAGAATAATAATACCAAATCAATATTCATATTTCATTAATCTATTTGTTGTAGTAATACTCGAAATGCTCCTATTTATATTTTGGAATGTTCAATGGATGCCCCTCGGCAAGCTCGGGGACCTCGGACTACTTGAGTGGTGGAGAAATGTCTCGACAAGCTCGACCAAATATTCTCCCCGAGCTTGCCGAGGGGGAAAGAACTATGTAACCTACTGTCCTCTCTATTTTTTTCTAAAAACATTCACGAACCACTTTTTTCGTTTATTGACATGTAGGATTAAAAAAACAAATAAGATAATTGCAATCTTATCGTGTATTTCAATAAAACCAAATCGCATAAGACTTATGCTTCCAGATAAATCTATAAACCATGGAACTAAACCTGTTATGGCAACTCCAAAAAACAGTATAGTTAAAAGTATAACTTGAACATTTTTAGTAATCAAATGTTTTTTAACTATAATTTTATACCAATTCCAATGAAGATAAAGGTGATATAGCATAATTAAAGAAAAAAGTACGATGGCATATTTATGCGTTATTGACCATTCATGATAGCTAAAACCACAAACTAGTTTACTAGTATCAATTCCTCTACCTTGTTCATAATTCTGAATAGCTTGCACATTTTGATGATTTTCAGAACCTCCAACATGAAACCCTAATTGCATAATCAATCCTGAAAACACCATAACGATTCCAGAAACTAACAATAGAGTATTTATTATAAAAGTATTGTATTTACGATTATCGATTTGAACATGAGATATTTTTGATGTCTCACGATTAAATATTTTTTGTCTCATTTCATTATCATTTTCACAAAGTATCTTTTTGTAATTACTCTAATAAGATTTCGAACATAATTTCCCTTCATTAAAAATTAAAGATAGAACTTAATCCTTATTATTCTTACTATCTTTTTTATAGTTTTTTAGCATTTTCCCAAAATCTTTATCCTTTTTGCGTCGCTCAACAATCGATGATTCAAAATGGTTTTTCTCTTTTTCCATTTTTAGATAATTTTCGTAAGAATGTTTGTCTATTTCCCCATTTTCAACTGCTTCGATAATTGAACAACCCGACTCGATTGTATGTGTACAATCTTTGAATCTACAATTTTTAGAAAGATCGAAAATCATATCGAATGTAGTCTCCAAACCAAAAGTTGTATCAACAATTCCTACTTCTCTCATACCAGGATTATCGATAAGTATTCCACCATTTTCCAACACAATTAATTCTCTATGACTTGTAATATGTCGGCCTTTGTTGGTGCTTTGACTTATTGCATCGGTTTTCATTACTGACCTTCCAGAAAGATTATTCAACAAACTCGATTTCCCTACTCCCGAAGAACCAAGCATACAATAAGTCTTAGTCTTTTCAATTATCTGTTTTAATGCTTCATATCCTTCTTGCGTTTCATTGCTGATTGCAAAAACCAATACATTGTTAATTCGTTGCTGTATATTTTGAATAATTTCCGATTTTACTTGTTCCGATATCAAGTCGGTTTTCGTTAGTACAATTATTGGAACTACTTTCGATGAATAACAAATAGTCAAGTATCGTTCAAGCCTATTGATATTAAAATCTCTATCGACAGCTTGAACTAAAAGTGCATAATCGATATTAGTAGCAATTATTTGTACTTCGCCAAAGCGTCCAACAGCTTGTCGTGCAATAATTGAGAATCGAGGAAGGATTTTATGAATAATCGAAAAATCGGAATCATAATTTGTTAATGCAACCCAATCGCCTACCGCAGGAAAATCTTCACGACTTTTTGCCGAAAACCGCAAATTGCCAGTTATCTCGGCTTCACATTCACCATTCTCTGTATTTACAATATAGCGTTCTTTGTGTTCAGAAACAACCCTACCAATTTTAAATTCCGTAAGATTATTATCTATCCTAAATTGTTCAAGGTTTTCGCTATATCCAAAATCTACTAATTTCATTTCTATTTAATTTACCCAAAATAATATCAAACATCATATTCTTCATTTTTTATTTTCCCCTCTACAAGTTCGAGGAACTCCTTCTTATTCATGTGAGATAGGAGCCCCTCGGCAAGCTCGGGGACCTCGTACTACTTGAATAATGGAGCTTGTCTCGACAATATCTACATTTCCTTATGGTCGAGCCTGTCGAGACCATTCGCTTACCACGAAGACCGATAAGGTCCCCGAGCCTGTCGAGGGGACTGTGGCCTGCCGAGGGGACTGTAGCCTGTCGAGGGGACTGTGGCCTGTCGAGGGTACTTTAGCTATCGTTGAGACTTTAGCTCGTCGAGCAGAATGTGACTCACCGAGGGGATAACTCGACTTAAACGTAGAAACATCATTATCAAATGTTATCAAAAAAAACTTCTTCATAGTGTACTAGCCCCTCGGCAAGCTCGGGGACATCTTTTATAAATAAGAGAAAAAGGTCTCGACTATGCTCGACCAAAAACGAATATTTGAACTATTATAGCAGATATTATATTATCCTATAAATCTTGCTCCAGCTATCCCAATACCTGCACCAAGTATCAACGAAAAAGCAATCATTGGAATTATTGCTTTCTTGTCTTTCGGGTAAACAATAATTATAACTGGTAATGCTGAAATAAACGATATTACAACTCCCTTAAGCCAAGGAGCCATTTCCCAACTAACAAATGGGATAATTAATCCTAGCACAAAATAATGAACGAAAGCTGAGATGCATGCAACCTTCTCAAGCTTCATAATTATCATCGGTGTAACATCTATCAATCCGGCTACCAGTCCGATTACTATTGCTATTAATAAATTATTCATATCGTATTTTATTTGTTGTACTGATGTTCTTCTAAAATGCTTGGTAATGTTATGATTCGAGAATTATTTTATTCATTTCGTTCCTTCGATCATTCTCATATGTTCCAAACCAAAAATAGCTTTTTTTTCAATTAGCTTGTTTACTAACCTAAAAAATCTTTCAAACAATATCTTTAACATTTTTTATATTCCCCTCTGGGAGTTCGGGGATCTCGGTCGTATTCATGTGAGATAGTTGCCCCTCGGCAAGATCGGGGACCGTGGTCGTATTTTAAGTGAAATAGTAGCCCCTCGACAAGCTCGGGGACCTCAGTCGTATTTGAATAGTGAATGTCTCGACAAGCTCGACATTTTCTTATGGTCGAGCCTGTCGAGACCATTCGTTTTCAACGAAGACTGATAAGGTACCCGAGCTTGCCGAGGGGACTGTGTGCTTGCCGAGGAGACTCTGTCTGCCGAGGGAATCGTGTCTGCCGAGGAGACTCTGTCTACCGAGGGGACTGTGCTTGCCGAGGGGACTGTGTCTGCCGAGGGGATTCTATACTCGTCGAGCAGAATGTTAGTTAATAGTGAACATTAAGAAAATGTTTTTATCAAAAATAATATATAATCAAAGTGCAGAATTTTGCATTTTTAATAGCCATTTAATATATTTGTAATAAGAGAAACAACAAAACATTTTATGGTAAAGAAAAAAAATAAATTGAGCGAACAAGCTAGAATTAAGATTGAGCAAGCTCGTTATCGAAAACTATATTTCGAAAAGTTTGAGTATTATTGTGATACTTATGGAGGCAAGGGCACATACGCATTGATACCGCCAAATTATCGTGCCGGTTTATTTGTATATCGTATTCAACCTTTCAAAATTGTAACAGACACGAACAGTAAAATTGATTCAAAAACGCATAAATATATACATACGCTTTTATTTCAAGCATTGCATTATATGAACGTTACAATAGGGGATCACTTACCAACGATAAGACTTGATGATTTTTTTGTTTATGGTCAAGCAATAAGAGCGTTATCTTATATAGAAAAAGAAGTTCCTGCTAAATTATGGAATACTGAATTTGCTAGACGACTTGAACGTTTTGTTGATACTGAAGTCTTAGATAGAGCAATTGACGAAGTGTTTGATGTGATGACGAACGTAGGCACCATGTTAAGTCATATACAAAATCATATTGTTTGGTTAGATTGTGAATTTAACGAGAGTAATACAACTGGTAGCATCCAAAACATTGCTCGTCTACATATACATAAACCCACTTTCAAACATTTTTTACTACCCGATGGTTCTCGTCCTGGATATAGAGTTTCTTGGTATATAAAGCCAGACGGAATAAAAGAAATTTCCATTAAACTATCTCAATGGGATCCATCAAGTTCTTTTGCCGATTTACCAATAGCAGTATATATACAATCGCATGCTTTACAACGATTATGGGAACGCATTGATGTTTATACACCATATTTGGTTCAGATGAATATGCTTATTTCGTTAGCAAAACCAGTTATAATAAGAACAGGCAAAACCAGTGGATTACTTGAATATTCAATAAATGGAAATAAATATGGCTATTTAGTATGCGAATTAATTGATGGCGATATTTTAATAAAAACCTTTCTTTTTCTTACAAACAACGGCACACCCGAAGGTAAAAAGCTTAATGAATTAAGTGGTTTAAGCAAAAACGACAAAAAATATCTAGCTATTGACCGAATCAGTAGTTTTATTACTAGTGATATTGAACATAACAAAACGCTTAAAGAATTATTCATTCAGTCTGGGTGCAAAAGTTTAGTCTATGCTGCAGAACATTTAAATTTTGAAAAAGAAAAATTCAGTCAATTCGATTCATCAACATTTATAGCAGAATATATAAAAAAAGAACCTGTACCAATTATTGAAGAATCGTATCTTTTCCACTCAGCTGAATAATGGTATGTGCATCTCCCCCTCAGCAAGCTCAACAGAAACTTATGGTCGAGTCTGTCGAGACCATTCGCTTTCAACGAAGACTGATAAGGTCCCCGAGCTTGCCGAGGGGACAGTGCTTGCCGAGGGGACTATTTTGCCGAGGTTCTGTACATGCCAATGAGACTGTACTTTCCAAGGTGATTGTACTTTCCGAAGGGACTGTACCAGCCAAATAGTATTGCATCATCATAAAAAAGTTTACTATTTCGTTCTATTTCTTTATTAATATGGGGTGCCAACAAGTACGAAATTGAAAACGTATAACATTTTCATTATTTTGAGAATTTATTTCGGAGTTGCTAGGAGGAGGTCCAAAACCACCACCACTTCCAGGAGGAGGTCTCATACCTCCACCTCCTCCTCCAGGAGGAGATCCCATATTTCCACCACCCATTTTGCCATGACTACCTGACATTTGATAATCTTTAGGTGGATGATGTAGACCAATTGGTGGTTCAATAGCTTTTAATTGAACTTGGAAAAAGAGAGGTTTAATGGTATCTATTGCTGAAAGTTTATTTTTATACAGCACACTAAAAGGTATTTTTAATTCACAAAAAATAAATTGCGATTCTTTCTTAATTGCTACCTCAATTCCATAACTGTTTGGCATATCTAATATGCTGTCAGCATCTTTCTTAGTGTTTATACCTTTTACTAAGAGTTTTAACATTGAATGTCGAAAGTTGTTATTTGTATGTTTACGACGTATTATTGAATCGTTTGAATGATGATCGAATGCCAAAGTATCGTTAGTATAACGGGAAGGAGGCATCATGGGATCGTTATTTATTAATTCATCTTCGAAAAATGGATTCAAATCATTTGGATTTTTATATGGAAAGGTAAATTGCATTGGATATCGACCTTTACCCTTTGTTGTGTCAATTGAAAATGTTAAGCCTTTTTGCATAATTTTTATAATTGTGCTTTGTTCCTTCGATTTAAAAACGACATAAAGGTTTTCATCATCGTTTGTGAGTTCGTAGGATAGCTTACTGGATTGGTCATAGTAACGTAAAGGATTTGACCATTCATTTGATTGTCCATCAATAAGTATACTTTTCGATTGCCATTGTAAAGTATTGTAAACTTTGGGAGAACAACAGACCAATAGTATAAGTATTATTAATCCAGCTCCAACATTCAAGAATTTCTTAGTCATTTCTTTAATTTAAAATCTTAAACAAAGATATTTTGTTTAACACCGATTTTTTAGAATAATGGGTAAACAGCCTAAATGTATTGATTAATGGAAACCCAAATTGCGAATATTTAGATTAAACGACTGTACTTTTATTGAAGATTATATAGAACAAACACTAATTATTACGCACAAGAAGGAACGTAATTGCAAAAAAACAGTATATAATTTAGTATGCTATTTTTAAAAATACGAGTAATATTTTAATCTGAGTTTATCTAATAATCCTTGTGTATGTTGAAATATTCCAATGATATATATCACTGATACTAACAAAAACGAATCGAAAAAAAAATTCTACATTAGCTAAAGATAAATCATAGAATAAATGTAGCAAGGACGATATGATACAAGTACTAGCATTATATCCTAGAATAGAAGGGAAGAAATTTAATTATGAATATTATAAAAGTCATCATGTACAGTTGATAAAGGATGTTTTAATTCCTTCAACTGTCGAAATTAATATAACTGAAATAGATCAAGAAAATACATCTCGTTATTTTGCTATTACCAAAATGAATTTCGAATCGTGGGAACATTTTGTAAATAGCTATAGAAAACATGCTAAAGAATTAGAGAAAAACCGGTTACAATTTACAGACACGAACATAATTATTCAAACATCTGAAATTAATTCTTAAATCAAAATTAAGAATTAAGAATTAATCAAGCTTCTTCCAACATAGTTCGAAACGAAACGAACTTCGAACCATATTTAATATTATGCAATTGGTCGAGTTTGCGTGCATGTTTCGCTTCAAAATCTTTATAGGTTTGCATATCTCGACTCATCATCATTAATGCAAACGAACTTCCACCTTGATCTTGGTTATTATGTACTTTTAAAAGTCGAACATCGTGAAACGAACCTGTATTCATAAGTAAGGGAATATAGGTTATTTTCATCCAAGATGTCCATTCTTCGACAACCGCATTGTCTATACTTATTGTTGTATTACAAATTACCATGTTGCTTGTTCACGATGAATTAAAACGACTTCTATATCAAAAGTTTTACGTAAATGTTCGGCCATTTTTTCGGCGCAATAGACCGAACGATGTCGACCACCAGTACATCCAAAATTTACCATTAAATCGGTAAATTCGCGTTTTAAATAAGTATCGACACTTATTGTAACCATTTCTATAGCATGTTCTAAAAGTTTTGTAATAACTCCTTCATCTTCGAGAAATTTAATTACTGGTTGATCTTTTCCAGTTAAGGGTTTATATTGGTCGTATAAACCTGGATTGTGAATGCCTCGGCAATCGAATACAAATCCACCACCATTGCCCGATTCATCAACCGGAATTCCCTTTTTGAATGAGAAACTATATACTCGTACTTTTAATTTTTGCTGCATTATTCGCTTATTATAGATTTAGTTTGTAATTGTTTTAAGATTGAAATAAAATATGGAATTGCAATTGAACCTTCGACTTTTTGAGCAATATTTTCCATTATTTGTAACGATTGTGGAATACTTTTAAGAAATAATTCTTTCTTTTGAATAACTCCTCGAAAACCATAAGCTCCCAATGTTTGCAATGTTCTCGAAAGTACTATTGCAAAGTATTTAGCTTTAAATGCATCAGCATTTATCGTTAGTAATTTTCCTGCTTCGGAAATATAAAAATCGAGCAATTGTTCGCGGATTTCTTCTTTCAAACCTGCTCTCGATTGATACAGCAATGAAGCAACATCGTATTGCAAAGGTCCGCTCATTCCACCTTGATAATCGATAAAATAAGGTTCTCCATCTTGAATGTAAATATTTCTTGCCTGAAAATCGCGATACAAGAAATATCCTTCGTTCGACTCGCCTATAAAATCGACAAAAACGGTAAATTCTTTTTCGAGCAATTGTTCGTCGAATGGAAGTTCTGTTAGCTTTAAATAATAATATTTGAAATAATTAAGATCGAAATAGAGCTGTTGTTTATCGAACTTGGGACGAACTAAACATCTTGAATAATCGAGCTTTGGACCAACCTTAATTTGTATTTCCAATAATCTTTGTAAAACTTTTTTGTAGATGTCAAGAACTTTAGAATCGTTATCTTTAAACGATTCAATAAAATCTAACAAAGAAACCGTTCCAACATCGCTAAGCATATACGAAAGTCTATCGTCGGAAACTGCTAGAATTATAGGAACGTTTAATCCGTTTTGTATAAACATTTCGGTAAAATAGAGAAATGCTTCGTTTTCGGCTGTATTATTTCCAATTGCAACAATTGCCGTTTTATTCTCAAAGAAAATGCGAAAATATTCGCGGGCAGAACCAGCTCCGGCAATCGATTGAATAGTATCGATATTCGAATCGGAATAAGATGCAAAAAGCTTCGTAATTATTTCTTTAGAATTGCTCAAATGTTAAAACTGGAATGAGATTTATACTTTTACAAAACAAATATACAAGTTACAAAGCAAGGTTTCAGCATTTTTTTATGAAAAACTTTCAAGAAAGCAACAATTATATCGACCGATGCCGTATTTTTACAGTCTAATTTTGAATTTCGTTTAATGAACGATTGTATTTCGAATAACAGCTATTTAAACAATTCCATTGTTCCAACATCGGTTGCTCAAAATGCATATTTTGTGGGCAAAACCACTGTTTACGAAGTTATTCGAATAATCGATTCTTGTCCCTTATTTATTGAAGATCATCTCGATCGTTTGCAAAAATCGGCTACTTTACTCAATGTTCAATTATGGCTTTCGGTTTCTCAAATACAATCGAAAATTGCCGAATTTATTAAGCATGAATCAATAGAAATTGGAAATCTTAAATTACAATTTACATTCGATGGCGATAATTCTTTCTTTTTGCTTTATCAATCGCGTCACTCCTATCCTACTTTAGAAATGTATAAAGAAGGTGTTACAACAAAAACGTTAAAGATAGAACGCGAAAATCCAAATGCGAAAAACATTCAATCGTTTCATAGTATTGCTCAAACATTTATAGCAGAAAATAATTTGTACGAAGCAATTCTTGTCGATAAAGACGAAAACATTACAGAGGGAAGTAAATCGAATATTTTCTTTCTTAAAAATAACACAATAATTACTGCATTCGCATCAGATGTTTTACTTGGTATTACTCGAAAATATGTAATGCAAGCAGCACAACTTTTAAATATCAAAATAGAAGAAAGGAAAATAGCTTTGCATGAATTACAAAGCTTCGATGCTGCTTTTATTTCGGGAACATCGCCCAAAATATTGCCAATAAAAAATATTGATGCAAACGTTTTTGAAACGAACAACGTATTACTCGAGCAATTAATGTCAAAATTAGATTCATTAATGCTTCAATATATTGAAATACAAAACATAAGAAAAAGATGAAAAACATTGCAATTGTGTGTGGAGGCGATTCTTCTGAATTCGAAGTATCGCTAAAAAGTGGAGCAAATCTTAAAACAATGATGGACAGCGAAAAATATACTAGCTACATTGTTTTTATGAAAGACAGTTATTGGGCAGTTAGAATTGAAGGTCGCGAAGATATTCAAATCGACAAATCTGATTTTAGTTTTGTACTCGATGGTTCAAAAATAACATTCGACTGTGCATACATAACAATACATGGAACTCCGGGTGAAAATGGTATTTTACAATCATATTTCGAATTAATAAAAATGCCGTATACAAGCTGTAATGTTTTTGTAAGTGCACTTACGTTCAACAAATTTGCTTGTAAATCTTTCCTTAAAGAATTCGATATTCCATCGGCCGATGCAATGATGGTTCGTAAAGGCGATAAAATTAATGCAGATGCAATACTTCTAAGACTTGGAAGTCCTTGCTTTGTTAAACCCAATAATGCTGGTTCGAGCTTTGGTGTAAGTAAAGTAAAATCGGCCAAAGATATTATCCCTGCTCTTGAAAAAGCATTTGCCGAAGACGATGAAGTAATTATAGAACAATTCCTTTCTGGTACTGAAGTAACGAATGGCGTTTATTGTGTAAATGGCAAAATTACCGTTCTTCCAATTACCGAAATTGTTAGCGAAAACGAATTCTTCGATTACGAAGCAAAATATACAGGCAAATCGCACGAAATAACCCCTGCCCGATTAAGTAAAGAAATTGAAACCGCAACCAAAGAACTTACCGAAAGAATTTATAAAATTATGGGTTGTACAGGAATTGTTCGTATTGATTATATAATTAATGGTAAGGGTATTAATTTATTAGAAGTAAATACTACACCAGGAATGAGTCCAGCGAGTATAATACCTCAACAAATTAAAGCTGAAGGTCTAGAACATAAAAATGTATTTGGAGATATTATAGAAGATTCCATTTCGAGAATGAAGAAGTAGGAATTTTAAAACATAAAAAAAGGCAGTCTGTTATATTTCAGACTGCCTTTCTTTTTTGTACCAATTTAAAATTCAATACTGTTTATCCATTATTCTAAAACTCAACCCCTGTCTTGCCAGACATCCCCTTCTCTTGCAAGAGAAGGGGAGTGCGAAAGGCAACGTGTGATGGCGAGGGGATGAGTAATAATTGGGCTATATTGTTTATAGATTTGGTATTACGTTTTTGGTTAAAATTTACTTTTGAACTACAAACATTTTCGAAACACTATTAGTTCCGTTAGTTACAGTAACAACATAAATTCCAGTTAAATAAGAATTTAGATCAACAACTAAAATTCCCGATTCAGGAGTAGTAATTGCAGTTTTTTGGATTTCGCCCAATGTATTTACAATTGTAATTTTTGAACCAGCTTCAGCAGTAATCTCAATATAATTTGTTGCTGGATTTGGTTTAATTTGGATTGAAATAGCAGATTGTTCATTTGCGAAAACATCTAATTCGAAAAATGCAACAATAGTTGTATCAGATGTTACAGCACCAAATTGTAATGGATTAACATTACTTATAACCGTTCCTGCATTATTTTTCCATGATGAAAATTTATATCCAGTTTGAGCTTGTGCAAAAACAGATGTAGCAAAATCAAAAGAATTTACCAATTGATTTTTATTTCCAGTAATACTTCCATTAGCATTCGCAGTAAATGTAACTTTGTATTTATATTTCTCAAAATGAGCAATCAAACTTGTGTCTGTTGTTACATTATTAAGAATTAATGGATTTACTTTCGATATAGTATCGCCATTTGAATTTAACCAACACACGAAATAACTACCATCATTATTTATAGCAGTAACCGATTGACTGGCATTATTATATTCTACCGTTTGAACAGAATCGCCTGAAATGTATCCACCAATTATAGTAAGATAAGATACAGACAGTTGTTTCTTTTTAAACACAGCTTTTATAGGACAAAGACTCGTTTTTTGAAAAACAAAAGAAAAATCTGTTCCCTGTTTACTTACGGTATCTCCATTAGAATTTAACCATGCATTAAATTCATATCCAACATTTGGAATTGCCGAAACAGCAACAGTTGACGTTCCATAAGGATAACTCATTTGTGGATTTTCTCCGAGAATAGTTCCATTACCATCGGTTGTAAAAGAAACGGTACCAGCATTAAACGTTTGATGAGTATAAATTGTAGTATCGGATACTACATTTGTAAGAATTATTGTATTATCTGTTGTTAAAAGAGTAATATCATATAATCCAGTACTTGCATTATAATTTCTTGCATACCAATAATCCCAAGCATGGTCTTGAGGTGTAAAGGCTGTAACAGCTGTTGTACTTTCGCCATATGCTACTTGTTGCGATGCAATGCTAAAATTTGATAACATGTTTACAAACGAAACGGTATACTTATTTTTTTCAAAAGTTGCAGTAATTGAAATATCAGAAGTTACGTTTTTAAATGTTAAGCTAGTATTTGTGCTTATTACAGTACCAGTATTATCTTTCCAATTAACAAAATGATATCCAACAGAAGCAGTTGCAACAAGTGGAACTGAATGTAAATTTTTATAAACAATTTGATTATTATTACTTACAGTTCCATTTCCAACAATTTGACTAATTATTTGAGAAGAAATTGAAGTATAGTAAGCAAATACACTTGTATCGCTAATAACTTTTGTTAGACTTAGATTAACTAATTTAGTAATTATATTATTATCAGAACTAATCCAACCTACAAAAGGAACTGTAAGAATTGTACTTGCTGCAGTAATTATTGAGGCAGTTGAATTATACGTTGTGGCATTTATTGCAAATAAGTTCTTTTTATTGTTATTATTTAATGTATAATACCTTATAATTAGAATATTTCCTGGATTCAAAGATGGTCGAATACTTCCATCAGTTTCTGAAAGTGAGCGAATAGACCAATTTCTAGTAAAATCAAATCCAACAAAATTCGATTGTATTTCAAATTGACTTGTTGTTAATGGAACTGCAAGTATATTTGTAAATGGATCACCTACTGAATTTTGCAAAAGAGAAAGATTTGAATCGAAATAACAATTAGTTATTGTTGATGATGTTAAATTTCCACCAGCAAATGCTCCTTTTTTAGCATTTGCACTAACAGCTCCTGTAGAGTAAGAATTTTTTATTGTTGAAGACATAACATTACGTCCAACAAATCCACCTACATATTCGCCGACAGATCCTCCATTAACAGAACCCATTGAAAAACAATTTTCGACAACAGATGAATTGTAATTAAATCCAACAAATCCGCCTAATGTTGAAGATGTACCTTCTACATTTGCAGTTGAATAACAATTTTTAATAATCGATAGATTATCGTTATATCCAACTAAACCGCCTAAAAATGCAGTTCCTTTAACAGTTCCAGAACTATGACAATTATAAATTTTACTTTCAGCCCAATTATACCCTACAAGCATACCTGCATGAGATTCAACTGAAGTAACTTTACCAGAAACTGAACAATTTATTACTAATGCTTTAGCTTTAATTTTTCCAGCGATTCCACCTACAATAGCTTTTCCAGTTATATTACAATTTGATAACATTAAATCCGAAATCGAAGCATTATTACCGTTTACAAAACCAAAAAAGCCACAATGTTCGAGTGTTGGTCTATTAATTGTTAAATTACTTATAATATGATTATTTCCTTCAAATATTCCTGAATATTGAATAACTGCATTATTTCCAATTGGAGAAAATCCTTCGCCTGCATTCCAAGTAGCAGTTTCTGATGCATCTATATCTTTTGTAACTGTCCAAACTTCGTCCCAAGCTGTTTGCGTTTCACTTAACCAACGTAATTCGGCTAAGTTGCTAATTTCTCCACCGCTACCATCGACCCATCCTATAGGCATTTGAGCTAATGTTTCTGCTTTTAATCCAGTATTGATAATCAATAACAGGAAAATCATAATTAATAGATTAATTCTTTTCATGTGTGTTTAGGTTTGTTGGTTTTAAATTTAATACCATTAATAAATTAGTGTTTTTATGTAATTTTCGAATAAAATTTACGCAAACATAAAAATATTTTCTATGTAAAGTTGATTTACATTAGAAATGTTATTAACAACAATAGTCACTCACTTTATAGTCAAATTAGTTATATGTAATTTAATATAATCACATTAACGAAACAAGTCCATATTAAAAATGCTTACACATTTAAAAAGCTTACATAAATCAAAAAAATACGTTTTTAAAATGCTGTAAAAACGTATTTTTTCTGCTGTTGACTATTTGTCAATAACTTATATCGAAAGATGATAGACAGTTACATTAAATCGTATAATTTTATGGCAGTCATAATTCAAACAAATGGGTGTAAAAATGCGATATTTATTTGCAGCAATAATTTTAATGGTTTTCACTAATCTTGCATACTCGCAAGATATTATCACATTGAAAAATGGTGAAAGACTTAGAGTTAAGGTTGTACAAGTAAATGAGAAAAATGTCATTTACAAAAGTTTTGATGACAAAACCGGAAAGCTTGATTCTGTAGATTATTCGAACATTTTCATAATAATATTCGAAAAAAATAACGCAAAATACCAACAAAAACGTAAGTCTGGTATTTTCACAAAACGCAAAAAATAAAAAGGAGTTTTTGAATACGAAATTCACTAAAAATCAACCTATAACAATAAATCTTTTTTACTTACTTCTATTTTTTTATAGCTTACATTACTATAAAACAGCAGACTTTTTTTCTACTCTATTAAAAGAATTGCAGTAACAACTATTTCAATTCTATTATTACTACTTGTACAATGTAAACTAAGATTTTCTCAATACAAGTTTTCATTTTCGAAACAATAACAATTTCGAAAAGACGTATTATCGGCTTAATAAAGTAAATTATTTATACTCTTTCATTAGATTTTAAAATAAATGTCACGATTTAAACATTACATTATTTTCTCTTTAATACTATTTATTGTTTCAATAAAAACGGTTAATGCTCAAGTTCATAGCAGTCAATCAAAAGATACTATTGAAAGAACTCAGAAAGATATAATCGACTTATTCAGAAAGAAAACAATAAATAAACCATCTGATAAACCTAAAGGTAATGGCCCGTTTTTTTCGTGCATGCCTGCTATTGGATATACAATGTTATCGGGACTAACAGGCACCTTTGTTGCCAGTACTTCTTTTTATACCGACACAAATAAAACCCATTTTTCTACCATACTTTTAAATAGTAATTACTCACAGTTTAATCAATATTGGTTTATTCTTAATACAAATATATTTATTGATAGATATAAGCTTCATTTCGTTGGCGATACTCGATATTATAAATTCCCAACGAATACTTATGGTTTAAATATTAATAACACATTCCAAGATGCACTTTCAATCGATTATTCATATCTACGTGCTTACGAATATCTATATCGTAAAATTGCAAAAAACATTTATGGAGGAATAGGATATAATCTCGACTATCATTGGAATATAACATCCGATACAATTCCTAATACAACATATTCCGATTTTCAAAAATATAATTCCGGAAAACATTCAGTTTCGTCTGGTTTATCTTTCAATTTCCAATTCGATAACAGAAAAAATGCGAACAATCCACAAAATGGCTATTATGCTTTAGTACAATATAGAAATAATTTGACATTTATGGGAAGTGAGAGTAATTTGCAGTATTTACTTCTCGATTTTAGACACTATATAAGATTTCCTAAATCATCAAGAAACAATTTATGTTTTTGGAATTATAACAAAATTACACTTTCAGGAACAGCTCCTTATCTCGATTTACCAAGTATTGGTTGGGATGAATATTCAAATACTGGACGTGGTTATGTCCCAGGTCGATTTACTGGGAAAAATCTATTCTACCTAGAATCGGAATATCGTTTTTCAATAACCAAAAATGGATTATTAGGCGGCGTTGTTTTTGGAAATGCCGAAACCTTAACTCAAAGCATTTCCGATAATATTAAAACTATTATTCCTGGTGGAGGTTTAGGTTTGCGAATTAAAATAAATAAACATTCAAACACAAATATTGCTATCGACTATGGATTTGGTGTAGGCGATTCGCATGGTTTGATTTTTAATCTTGGAGAGGTATTTTAACCTATGAAAGTTAATCACATATAAATTGAACCACAGAAATAGAGATATTGGGACTAAAAAACACTTATACATCAAATTTAAAAACTAATTCAAAGTAAACTTCTAAACCTTCTGACCTTTATTTACCATTACTTGACATTAAAAGTATATAAAATTAGCATGCTATGAACAGAAATAAAAAATGCCATCTCAGCTTTGAAATGGCATTTTTTATTATAATGTAATAATTCTATTCTTTAATAAATGTTGCTGATGTAACCAACATTTTTCCAATTATTTTAACAGAATAAACTCCAACTGATAAATCGGAAACTGAAAGTTGTAATGATTTACTATTTTCGACTTTTACTGTTTGCGAAACTTGTCGACCATAAGCATCGAAAATCGAAACGATATAATCTCCGTTTGATGGGAATGTAACTGTTATAATTGAGTTTGCAGGATTAGGATGAACCATTGCATTATTTACATCAAACAATTTGCTTTTTGTTAAAACACTTTCGGCCATATTCGAAATAGATTGACTATAAGGACCGCTCGACGATTTTAATTTTGAAGGATCAATAACTGTTGGTAAATCTATAGCAACATAATACGATTGGACATCGCTTGGTGGTAATAAATCTGTATATCGAGTTATGCTTGATGGTATTTTTTTAATTTCTTCAATTCCATTCTTTGTCGATTCCCGATAAATAACATAAGTATAGAAATCAATACCTTCGTATGCATCCCAGTCCAAATTCACTACATTTTGTAATCCAATATTCTTTTGTAAATGGATTGTTTTATGCTCCGGACTTAAAGGCGATTCGTTTCCACACATATCGGTAGCAGCAATCTTATATCGCCACGATTGTTCTTTAGAATTAGCAGTATCATCTGTATAAATACTTGTTAATGCGTATGGAATTTTATCAACTTCTGCATATTCTCCAGCAACATACGTTTCTCTATAAATAGTATAATAATCGATCGTATTTGTAAATTCTTTTCTCCAAATAATCATATTTTTCCCTGAAGTTTCATTTACCGTTACTAAATCGATTGTTGGTTGAGCAAATGTTCTTGATGGAACCTCTGCACTTAAAGATGCTTTACAACCATTATTATCGGTTACAACTAAGTCGTAGAAACCAACTGCTAAGCCCGAAATATCTTGAGTTGTACTGCTATTAGCATCTGACCAATTATAAGTGTAAGGTTCAATTCCACCACTTACCGACACGTTTATTGCCCCAATATTTTGATTACATTGAGCAGTATCAATTGAATCAAGTATAATTTCTGGAGCACCAATATTATTTAACTCATAATCGCCATATTGTTCACAACCAGAAGCATCGTTAATAATTACGGAATAAATTCCAGCAGCCAAACTCGAAAGCGTAGAGTTAGTACTTCCATCTGTCCAAGAATAAGTATATGGACTTTTTCCACCAGTAACTGCTAAAGAGATACTACCATCACTTGTTGAACATTTTGGTAAGTTTATAGTTTTGGTAATTGTAATTGCTGTAGGTTCTGTTATTGTAAATGTTTTTGCAACAGAACAATTATTCGAATCTGAAACTATTACGGTATAATCTCCAGCAACGACATCAACAATACTATTATCTGTTCTATCTGTCGACCATTTATAACTATAAGGAGCAACTCCACCAGTAGCAGTAACAGAAATTGCACCATCACTAAGTCCGTTACAACTAACAGGTATAATATCTTGATATACTTTTAAAGATGAACAATTTACGGTAGATAGTGAAGTTACAGTAACTTTAAATGAAATACTTGCTTTTGTTCCGAGTCCCGATAAAGCAGTAACAGTTAGTGTAGCAACACCATTCGAATATTGAGCAAAAGCAAAATCGGTAGTAGTTGTATTTGCAGTAACTACATTTGGAGTTGTAGAACTTACTGAATAGGAAATTGTACTTGCACCAGTGTATTTAAAATATTTAGCAAACCAATATTTCTGACTTATTGCATCTATAGCTATAGTTGTATCAGGAATAGTTTTTAATACAGTTATTAACTCAGCATCTTGTGTAACTGTTATTATTTGATTGGCTACTCCACTTGCAGAAACAGTTATCGTTGCTGTTCTAGTAATTCCATTATTTGCTTGGGTTGTGAGTAGTAGCTTAGCATTACCAATAGCTGAAGTTGGTGAAAGCATTAACCAAGATTCAGAACAAACGGCTGTCCATTGAATGTTTGAACTAACATTTACCGTAGCTGTACTATTTGCTTTTGCAGAAATTTTTATTGCATTCGTCGAAACAGTTAGCATTGGATTTTCTGTAATTGTAAGCATTGCTGTTGTTGTAATAGCAGAATTTACAGTTGATGTCGCAGAAATAGTAACGGTTCCAGCCTTTAATGCGGAGATAACTCCATTTTGATTAATGGTAGCTAGTGTTATATCTGAACTTGTCCAAGTAAATCCTACAGTTGCATTCGATGGTAAAACAGTAGCTGTTATAGTTTTTGTATCACCAACTTTCATCGAGAATGGACTATTATTAATTGTAATTGATGAAGGATAAATATCTGTAACTTGAACCAAACATTCGTCGAATACACCAGAACCATCGGCTGCAGTACAAGTTAAAATTGTTGAGCCTGGATTTAAAACTGTTACGATTCCCGTTTGCGAAACAGAAATAATACCTGCTTGAGAAACCGACCATATAAGCATTTTGTTAGTTGCATTAACAGGTAATACTGAAAAAATAAAACTTACTGGAGCACTAGTTGGAGTAAGCACTAACAAAGATTTAAAGAGAGTTATTTTACTTACTTTTATAACTGTTTGAGAAATTATAGTAATAACTGGCGAACTTGCTGAGATACTATCGTTACCATCTATTGCATAAAAAACTAAACGACTCCCAATTGTTAAAGTCTGTGGCAACGAAATTGTAGATACAACATTAGATGTATTTGAAACTGAAACAATAGAAGCATTAATTATAGCAGCTTTAGATTTTGTAGTTCCTTCGGGTACAAGATAAAGCTGTCCATCTTTATTTGCAGTAACAGAAACAATACTTGTAGGCGTATAATTACCAGAAGGTGCCTGAGTAATCAATAACGGAATATTTGTAGTTGACACACATTTCATTACTTTAATATCATCAACAACTAATTGTGTTGCATTTGCTGAATTATTAATAATATTTAAAGTAATTGAAGTACCAGTTATTGTAATATTTCCTGATAGTAAGACCCACATTCCACCTCCATCGGCTTGTCGAGTTGCTGTTCCATTTGCAATTACAACATTCGAAGCATTTCCACCATCAGCAACTTTAACATTAATATCTACACCATTATATACTCCTGCAGCACTATTGGTATACACAGAAATCCAAGTTTCAAAAGAAATCTGATCTCCAGGACTTAAACCGGAAATAGATTTTGAATAAATTGTTTGACCTTTTGTATTTGCAGGACAACCTAATATTAAACAAGCTCCATCAATTTTTCCTGAATGATCATAGCTTGGATCACTAGGTGTATTTGGTCCAGTAATCGCTCCAGCCCATCCCAATTTAGCACCATTGAATCCATTGTATGCATTATATCGTGTTAAATAACCTGCAACACAATATTCTCCATCAATAATTCCATTTGCATCATTTGCTCCATGAAAAGTTGCTCCAAGTGGTGCCGTTGGTAAAGAATATCTAAAGGCTGTTGTAGTTGTTTTCGTTACAGTTACAGGATTATTATAATCGCTATAATCTTTCATTATAAATGTTTTACCAGTATTATCTGTTAAATCTATTTTGCCAAAATCTTCGGCAAAAACTGTTTGATGAATTGCTGGTGAACCATTTATTACACAACAAACAGAAGCTGGAATTGATAAAACATCCGACACAATAATAGAATTACTATTTAATGGAGTTAGTGTCAATCGGAAATTATAGGTAGTTGCAGCCGTTGTTTGATAATTTTGAATCTTATTAGTTCCGAGTGTAGACCATCCCGAACCGGAATTTACCTCCCAAAGATATGAAGCGTTATAATCGATAGAGGATTGTAATGTTATATTTTCGCCAACACATACCTGAGAACCTTGACTAGCATAAATTGCAATTTTAGGAGTTCCCCAAATTTCAATATTTTTAATTGATACTGCTCTACAACTTCCTGTTTGTTGGTTCGACATTCTAAATAATAAATTGCCATCTGCAGCAATCGCATTAGAACTTATAGAAGCTTGATTCCAAGTATAAGTACCGCACATCCCCGAAGATAATTGAGTTGTTTCGGCACCATTATTCTGATTATATTGATCGGCATTTACGACAGCTCTAAGTGATATTACATTCCCAGCACAAGCACTATAACTTGAACTTACAGCACTACAATAATTTACTCGAACTTCGTAATTGGTTCCAGTCTTCACTCCTGAAATTGCATATTGTAATAAATTTGATTGTAAGGCAGTTGAAGGTGAAAAAATTAATTGATTATCGGATGTTGAATTATTGGAAAATCTTATAGAATCTAGTATTATTGGATTTTTCGTAATAGCATATAACGGAGAAGCATTAAACACATTAGCACTAATATTTGTAGCTAAATTTGGTGTTACTGTTATTTTTCCAGAATAAAGTCCATATTGAACAATTCCATCAATTCCAAAATATGATTTTGACTCATTATCTGGTGTTGGATCAAAGCTTGTAGCAGAAAGTAACATCATTCCATTCGTTGTAGCTAATACCGAAACGATGACACTCGAGTTTAAAGTACTATTCGACATTGAAGTGGCTGTTATTATTACTGTACCAACTTTTAAAGCAGAGATTACTCCATTAGGATTTACAGCAGCAATAGACAGATCTGAACTCGACCAGTTAATTGCTTGAGGAGCCATTGTTGGTAATACACTTGCAGTTATTGTTTTTGTATCACCAACTATCATTGATATTGGATTATTATCAAGAACTACCGCAGTTGGTTGAACATTTGGCACAGTAACATTACAAGTTGCTGTAACTCCGCTTCCGTCATTAGCTGAACAAGTAATAGTTGCTGTTCCTAATGCGACAACAGTAACGATTCCTGATTGAGAAACACTTACAACTCCTGTTGGCATTACACTCCAACTTACTGTTTTATTTGTTGCAGTTATAGGACTTATTGTATTAACAATAGTTACTGGACTACTAGCAAGATTAAGCGATAATGTTGTTTTGTCGAGGGTAATTGAGCTTACTTTAACAACCGTTGATGTTGATGGAGTTATAGTAACACATACGTTATCGGCTTTACTTTCGCAACCATTAACTGTTTGAGTTGCATAGAAACATCTATTTTTTGATGTTGTACTTGTTACTCCAATAGTATCCATTTTTGTATCGAGAGGACTACCAGTTCCACCAATAATTGGAGATGTTAAAGCAGGATCGGCATACCATTTTATAGCAGTACCTTGAGCAGAAACTTTAACTGTATTTCCAGCCAAATCTGTTGTTGAAACAGTGACATCTGCTTGTGCAATTGGTGGCGCAGTATAATTTACTGTAAAATCTGATTTTGCACTTCCAACACATCCATTAGCATCTGTATATGAATAGTTAAGAGTATATGTGCCACTTATTTCTCCATTTCCATTTGGCTTAAATGTATTTGCTGTCAACATTGTTGGAGACGAACAGGTTAACGATGAATTTGCATTTATTGCAGGATTTAATGTAATAACTTGCGTTGGATCTGTATTACATAAGACTGGATTTGAAACAAAAATTGTTGGCGTTGGCAATGGATTTACCGTTAAAGTAACTGGAGTTGTTGGACCATAACATGTGTTTGCATAATTAAATTCAGAAACGTAATACGTTTTTACTCCAGCAGTTGATGCTGTTACATATAAATTATTTCCCGTTCCTAATTCAATACTTGTTTTAGTATTTGCACCAGTAAACCATCTTAATTGTCCTAATTGATTATTTCCGTATGCTGAAGTCGCAGTAAGAACTGTCGATGATAAATTATTAAAACAAACCTTCTGATCGACTCCAGCAATTGGAGCATATGAAGGACATACATTAATACAAGCTATTGCAGACGTAGCTCTACTCTCGCAACCATTAATTGTTTGTGTATAATATACTGTTTGACATCCAGCAATTAATGAATCGGGTTGTGTTCCTGTGTGAGCAATTACTGGTGAATAGGTATTTCCAGTTCCTAGAATTACATTATTTGCAGAATACCATTTCACATTTGAAAGAGCTTGATTTGTTGCATCAAATGTAAAATTTTGAGGTATTGGGATACTTAACGTACTAATTGATAAAGTTACTGGCTCAGGTGTATCTAACACATTTACTGTAGTCGAAATAGATGAAGTACAACCATTTAAATCTGTATAAGAATACGAAATCGTTTTTGGACCAGCATAACTCATTACTGGATCTAAATTCGCAGATGTTTGAGTTACTTTTATTAATCCAGCAATTACACTAAATGTTCCAATTCCTCCAGCAGGCGAAGCATTTACATTTAATAAAACCGAAGCACCATCACTACAAACCAATGTAGGATTTGATGCCGCCCAAACAACGGTTGGAATAGAATTAACAATTACATTTACTTGTGCTGTAGGACTATAACAAGGTTTTCCTTCATAATATTCAGCTACATAATAGCTATAATTTCCTTTAGCTGTAACTGTTGTTGTATAAGATGCACCTGTTCCAAGTTTTGTTGCTGTTGCTGTATTTGGTGAATCGAACCATTGAAGAATTCCTGTTCCATTGTTCGTTGCTTTTACCGTTATAGATGAAACAGCTTTACAAATTGAAACATCTGGACCTACACTTGGTTTTATTGTTGGACAATTACCGACTACTGCATTTGCAGATGCAAGCTGACTTTCACAACCATTTACTGTTGCAGAATAATAATAAGAATAACTTCCACTTACTAAAGAATCGGGAGTTGTATTAGTATATGGAATTATAGGACTATAAGTATTTCCTGTTCCAAGTATTTGCGTTTTTGTATTGTCATACCATTTTACATTTTGTAAATTTTGTGATGTAACATCAAATGTAAATATCGCTGGAATTGGAAAAGGCAGTGTTGCAATAGAAATTGTTTGCAAAACAGCTCCAGCATTTATTGTAATTGTATTAATTCCAGTTGCAGAACAACCATTTACTGAATATGTTGCTGAAACAGTATATGTTCCAGTAATATTTGTTTTAACAAAATTCGAAGCCGAAACAGCATTTACATCCGAACATTTATAACTTGTATTTCCACCAACGGGACTAAAAGTAAATAAACTAGATAATGCTATTGTTCCAGCTGTTGAAGTTGCACAATTTGGAGTTTGAGTTATTGGTGTAAGTGTAGGTTTTGGATTTATTATAATTGTTGCGGTTTTCGATGCATCAATTATAGCTTGACAGGCTTTTTGACTTGCATCTGTTAATAATACAACTTGATAAACACCAGCTACTTTTTCGAGTATAGAATATGATACAGGATTTATTCCTGTTACATTTACTGTATGATTCATTCCTGCACCATCTTGATAACTTAATTGATATGGTGGAACTCCTCCGCCTATTTTAATTTGAATTGATGATATTGGATCACCAGAACAATAAGTTCCACCTCCTGTAATAGTATAGGTTGGTAAGGCATATTGAGTAATTACTCTATTTCGCATAACTTGATTACAAGCCAATCCCATTGCAGAATCGGTAACTGTTAATCCGTATGTCTTCGTTCCTGTTGGAGTTGTTAAAGAAATAGTATTATTCGTTATAATAGAATTGTCGGTAAGATTTGTCCATTTATATGAATATGATCCAGGATTTGCAGCCGTTACAACTTTTGCCGTTAGATTTGTGGCATTCGTTGAACCAGCACAATAGGTCGAATCTTTTGTAACATCCCAAACTAAATCTGGTTGTTGAATTTTAGTAACTTTTACATTCGTTGTATTTACAACTCCGTTACAATTATTATCTTTTATTGTTGTAATTGAATATAAACCCGAAGTAGTTGGTGTTATTGAGTATGGACTCGTTGAAATTCCAGTAACCGATTTCGTTGTTGTACCATCTGTCCAACTTAATGAAAAGGGAGCTGTACCTGTTAAAGCAACATTAACCAATGGTGCTTTTGCATTACTACAATATGGCCCTCCACCAACTAATTGATACGTTGGTGGTAATGTTGCATTAGCTGTAATGGTTACAGTTGCAGTTTTCCAACATACTTTTGTATCTGGATAATATTTATCGACAACTAACATAGTATAAGTACCAGAATTAGTAACTGTTAAGCTGGTATTACTTATATTCGAGATTGGTCCTTGTAAAAGTTTTGAGCTTGTATCTGCAGGATTGCCATTATACCAAGAGAAAGTATAATCGGTAGAATTTGCCTGATAATTAGATGTTAATACCGCAGCTTGACCTGTACATAATGAGGTTGCAGTCGTAGAAATTGTTGGACTTATTGGCAATCTACATGATTGACAGCTCATTTTTATAAATACTGGAACTCTATCGCAGTAATGTTGTAATGTTTTAAAATTAATATTATAAACCATTCCTGAACTCGTTGAATTTGGATTTCCATAAGAACTAACTCCAACTAACGAAATTATTTTTCCTGTAACATCGTCCACTAAATTCGATAATTTGCAACTTCCACTTCCAACCTGTGGATTTTGGAGTGTTCCTGTATAATTTGAAACACCAATAAAATAAGTTCCCGGTTGAAGTGTAACACTTCCTAAGGCAACTAAATCGGTTCTGACATCTTGTGCATCATTAGCGGTTCTAGTTCTATTATATGTAGCATTAAGAGTTCCTAACAACGTTGCATTATCGGCAACATATCCACCATTACTCATTTTCGACCCATAAATACCTACCGAAATAGTTGCAGAACCCGATGTTCCTACCGTAAATAGAGTTGATTGAAAAAGAAATGAAACATCAGTAATTGTTATTGGCTCCATAATAGTAATACCAGTGGCAGTACTATTATCTTGACTTATTGATCCTGCTAAATTATTTGAACTTGCAAACCAAGCTGTTCCACTAGTACAACCTTCCGTTTTTTTAAGAAATGTTCCACTTGCATAACCTGTTTCTTCAACATATACAATTTTATCGGTTCCTGTTCCTGCTAATGCATTTGTTACATCAATAGAATCTGATGAGCTTCCAATTGAAGTACCAAGTATTGTTGTGCTTGCGGCAGAAGGGTACCAAGAATATACGGGTCTCGTTGTTGCTGTAGAATTTACATTCACAAATGCAGAAGTATTACAATATGTTACATTTGTTGGAATTGAAAAAGTAGCAGGATAAATTGATATTACCGATTCAGCTGTTGCCGTTTTATATACAACAGAACCATTATTTGAACCATTATATGAAACCTCAACCCTAACCGTTGCAGGTAATGTTGCTGTATTTGGCAACAAATACGTTAATGAATTTGCAGCGGTTCCTACTTTAACCGATACTCCATTTACAAACCATTCTATTTTATATGTTGGAGCTAAAATTGCTCCAATAACAAAACCAGAATTGAATGTTATTCCATTTCCAACTGCAAAAGAAGATGCACATACAGTTTGTGAACCAGGACTTAAGGCAACTGCTGGCATTGGATCTCTATAACCACAACCTACTGGTGGATTTACTTTTGAGGCATAAACATTTTCGTTTGAAGCTGTACCAAGTCCTAACTGACCAAAAGAATTACCTCCCCATGCCCACATAGTACCATCGGCACGTTCGTAAAATCCCCAAGTATCTCCTCTATTTATGGCTATAACATCAGTATGATTTGCTCCTGCTGTATACGATATATATTCTGCTCCAGTAGCAGAACCTGCATTAAAGCCTCCTCCATCTAAAGGGCCTCCTCCACCCCATGCAACTGGTTTCCCATCAACTGTAACTGCCATTCCAAAACCTTGACCAGCTCCAATAGATTTTGCCAACAAATATGTTCCATCGTTGCTATTACCAGTTGTTGTTCCTTTTAAAACTTTTCGAGGATCAGAACCAATATAATTTACTGTTGTATTACCAGTAGCATTGTTCCAAGCGCCATTTCCCCATGTCCAAATATATCCTTTTGTATCTAAAGCCATTCCAAATACATCTCCAGCATTTATCGATACGATATTATTCATAATTGTACCATCGGCATATCTTGCAGGTCGAGCCCAAGGATCAACTTGTTCTAAAGGAGCTGTTGTTCCTGGATTTGTTGTTCCAGCAGCATTACGAGCTAAAGTTCCATTTTTACCATCTCCCCAAGTATATACTGTTCCTACTCCATCTCCATCGGGGTCAACAAGTGCCATTGCATAATTATCGCCTGCAAAAACTTGAATAACGCCAGTTAATTTAGTTCCTCCATAAGTTTTAACATATCCAGCTGCAGTTTGTGTTACAGAAATACCTGAACCAGCTAATACACCATTACCTAATTGTCCATAACAATCGTCATATCCTGCACCATCAAAACCTTTACCATTAGCGCCCCACGAGACTAAATCGCCATTATTTAAAATTGCAAAACTATTATTAAAACCAGCATAAACAACAGCTACATTTGTTAATTGATTTGAGGAATCTTTGTTAGAAGAAGCAATTTCTGTTAATGCTAAAACACGCGTTGGTGTTGAAATAAATCCATTTTGTCCCGATGCAACACCATTTCCAACTTGGCCTAAACTATTATTACCCCATGCCCAAGGATTACTTTTCATATCGAGTGCTATAAAATGATTACCGGACCCAGAATTTACTTGCATTATATCCATATTCCCTGGAATAGTAACTGGTTGAGGTGTATTATAAAAAGACGCTTTTCCTCCTGTTCCCAATAATCCTGCACCTGTTGTTGTGGAATTATTACCCCAAACATACACTTTTCTGTTGGCACAAACCATACTGGAAACCGAATTTCCACCAGAAATGATAACATCTTTTTGTGCAAAAGATATACTTGCTTCAACAAGAAACAACAACGATAGTAGTAAATGTTTTAACATGATAATTGATTTAAATTGATAATTTTCCTTTTCATAAACCCTTTCAAATGTAAAAAATAATAAGTGATTTTCATAAATAAAACGAAGTATTTTTTATGAATTTGCTATTTATTTTGTAATAATACTAAGTTGATAGTCATTGTTTTCGGCTATAAACACACAATAGAATCAAGATACAACTGACTTTCAAATAATACAGAAGCAATTTCTTTCAGAAGCTAAAATTAACCGTGTTAAACTAAGTAATAAGAATGCAACCAAACCCTTCGACCATTTAACCAGAAAAGATGCCATTCAACCAAACTCTCTAACCATTTATTCAGAAATAGATGCCATTTATTTAGACTCTTAAGCCATTCAACCAAACCACTCGACCATTTAATCAGAGAAAGATGCCATTCAACCAAACTCTCTAACCATTTATTCAGAAATAGATGCCATTTATTTAGACTCTTCAGCCATTCAACCAAACCCTTCGACCATTTAATCAGAGAAAGATGCCATTCAACCAAACCCTCTAACCATTTATTCAGAAATAGATGCCATTTATTTAGACTCTTCAGCCATTTAACCAAACCCTTCGACCATTTAACCAGAAAAGATGCCATTCAACCAAACTCTCTAACCATTTATTCAGAAATAAAAACGTTAAATAGTTGTGCATTTGAAAAACAAAAGATGAATCGAGCATTCGACAAAAATGTGTGCGACGAGTGAAAAACGCTACACATTGGCGTCATAAGCGTTTTTTTGTCTTGACTTTTTGTAACTTTTGGGTCAAGCCAAAAGTTAGGCAGAAAAAAATCAATTTTAAAAGATTCTCAATGAGGTTGAGTTATTCAGTAGACCTTAAACAAAAAAATGCCATCTCATTTCTGAAATGGCATTCCAATTATTATTCTGAAATTTCTATTCCTTTATTAATTTTTGTTGTGATATACCATTCTCTGTATTAATTATTACTTGATACATTCCAACTGGAAGATTTTCAATTGATATTTGTTCTCCAGCAGAAACATTTTTATGAAGAACCAATGTTCCTGTTGTTGTATAAACCAATACATCAGCATTCGAAGTTGTATTTATAAAGAAAGTCGAACTAGCAGGATTTGGATAAATAATGTTGGCGTTTTTTTCTATATCATATACCAAAGTACCAGTACCTGCTGCTTGTGTTACTGTTATAGCTTGAGATAATGCACCAATTCCCGAAAGTAATATTTTTGCAGTTCGTGGCGCATTTGTTGGGTTAGCCAAAGCTGTAATTATAAGTGTACCATCACCAGTTGGAGTACTTTGTGTTATTGTTAACCAATCAACTAACGTTATCGCATTCCAATCGGTATTCGATGTTACAGGAATTGTAATAGTGCTATTAGCTGTTTCACCAATGTTTGCAATTGATGCTGCAGAAATTACAGGTACACCAGCACTTTGTATGATTGAAATAATTTGTTCTTTCGCACCATTTATTGAGATTGTAATATTTGCAGTTCTTGACAATACACTGTTGTTTTTTGCAATAATAATTTGTAATACACCATTACCAGTTTTATTTGATGGACTAATTGAAACCCACGATTGCGGAGCTAAAGCAGTCCAAGTAGCATTCGACGTTATGTTTACCAATATGGTATCGATATTAGACTGAACAGCAAACGTATTTTTAGAAATGGTTAATACGGTATCGCCTGCTAATTGGGTTACGGTTACAATCTTATCTTGGCTTCCAATTGCTTTAACTGTTATTGTTGCAGAACGAGAAAGTATCGTACTATTTTGCGTTGCAAAAAGAACAATCGTTTCATTACTATTACCTAAAAGTTTAGATGTTGTCAACCAAGAATCGGATGATTTTACTGTCCAAGCAGTATTTGAAGTCACATCAATCGATGATGTTGTATCTGTTTTTGATGAAATTATCGTTGCTGTTTTTGAAACGGTTAATACAGTATCGGCAGATTGATACACAGTAATTGATTCTGGATTTATTCCAACAGCAGAAAATATTATTGTTGCAGTTCGAGGTACTATAGTGGAATTTGCAACTGAATATAATTTCACAATTGCATTACTCGAATCAATAGCTGCACTTATCGTTACCCAATTATCAATTGTACTTACAGTCCATTTTGTATTTGATGTAACAGAAACGCTAATTGTATCGATTTTAGTTGAAAATATAGATTTTAGATTAGAAACTGATAATGTTGGTTCACCGGCCTCTTGAGTTATGGTAATTGTGCGACTTCCGGCACCAATTGCACTAACAATTATAGTTCCCGTACGAGTAATTGTTGTTTTATTTTCGGAAGCAGCAATTATTATTTGAGAGTCAAAACTACTTGACTTAGGAGTAACTGTTAACCAACTTTCGTTTGAAGTTGCTGTCCAATTTGTATTTGATGTTACATCAATCGCTTTTGTAGTATCAGTTTTTGATGCAATTGTGGCAGCAATTTCTGAAACATTTAATACAGTATCGGCAACTTGTTCTACAACAATTGTTACTGGGTTTAATCCATCAGAAGTAAAACTTATCGCAGCAGTTCGAGGTTCGGTAGTTGTATTCGCTAACGAATATAATTTAACGGTTGCATTACTCGAATCAATAGGTGCACTAATCGTTATCCAATTGTCATTAGAATTTACAGACCATTTTGTATTTGATGTAACTGATATGCTGATTGAATCAACTTTTGCCGAAAATTTAGTTTTTAGATTAGAAACCGATAATGTTGGATATCCTGCTTCTTGAGTTACAGTAATCGTTTTGTCAATTGCACCAATTGCATTAATTATAATAGTTGCTGTACGAGAAATTGTAGTTTTATTTTCTGTTGCTGCAATTATAATTTCAGAACCAAAACTATTTGAATAAGGTGTAACGGATAACCAATTATCAGTTGAAATAGCAGTCCAGTCACTTGTATTACTTAAAACATTTACCGTTGATGAAGTGTCTTTTTTAGCTGCAAAAGTTAAAGCAGGTTTATCAATCAAAAATGTAATTGGACCGGGATATTGACTTATTAAAAGTACTTGATCTGCTGCACCAACTGCTGAAATTGTAATTGTTCCACCATCTTGAGTTGTGTATGGATTAGTATCTATTCCGAAGCTTAATACTTTTGTACCAGTATTAGTCGAAGGTTCTAAAATTTTAACACGACTATCTTTTGTAGATGCTGTCCAAGTTGTATTTGAAGTTACTGTTACCGAAAATATTGAACCACCACCCAATGCTTCAAAAGTTTTACTAGAAACTGTTAAAATGGTATCACCAGCAGCTTGTGTTACAGTAATTAATTCAGGTGTTGAAAGACCTAAAGTATAGACTTTAACGGTTGCTGTACGTGGACTTATAGTTGGATTTGCATTCTTAGCGGAAATTTCTAAAGAACCATTTCCAGTAAATGTTGCAGATGGATTAAGCAATATCCAGCTATCTGTTGTTTCTGCAGTCCAGCTAGTATTTGATGTAACAGAAATCGTGGCTTTGCTATTTTCCGTTTTTGCAATGTTTGCATTATTTGAAGAAAGAACAATTGTAGGATCACCAGCAGCTTGGGTTAGAAGAATTGCAGAATTTGTTGTTATTCCAGTTCCTATGATAACAACCGGAGTATTGCGTTCTGAGATGGTTTGGTTTGCCGAAGCTGTAATCGTAACGGTAGTTGTTCCAATTCCACCACTAGTAGGACTTACGTTATACCAAGTAAACGTTGATGGGGATAATGTAGACCAATAAGTGTTTGATGAAATAGTTACAGTACGACTATTGGTTGTTTTATCAAAACTCAAAACATCAGGTGTAATTGAATACCATGCATCACCAGCATCTTGAGTAACGGTAATTGTTTGCGTTGCTATGCCATTTGCTAAAACGATAATGGTTGCAGTTCTGGCTGTTGTATTTGGGTTATCGGAATTTGCATTTATAGTCAATGTTGCATTGCCAGTAGTAACTGTTGATGGATTTATAGTTAACCAGCTTGCTGTTGTATGTGCTAACCAAGTAGTATTTGAAGTAACCGAAATAGTAACAGGAATTGTATTGTTTTTTGTAAAACTTGCCGTATTTGCTGATACAGATAAAATGGTATCACCTGCAGCTTGCGTTACTGTAATTAATTCAGGTGTTGAAAGACCTAAAGTATAGACTTTAACAGTTGCTGTACGTGGACTTATCGTTGGATTTGCATTCTTAGCAGATATTTCTAAAGAACCATTTCCAGTAAATGTTGCGGATGGATTAAGCAATATCCAGCTATCTGTTGTTACTGCAGTCCAGCTAGTATTTGATGTAACTGAAATCGTGGCTTTGCTATTTTCCGTTTTTGCAATGTTTGCAGTATTTGATGATAGAGCAATTGTAGGATCACCAGCAGCTTGTGTCAGAAGAATTGCAGAATTTGTTGTTATTCCAGTTCCTATGATAACAACCGGAGTTTTTCGTTCTGAGATGGTTTGGTTTGCCGAAGCTGTAATCGTAACGGTAGTTGTTCCAATTCCACCACTAGTAGGACTTACGTTATACCAAGTAAACGTTGATGGGGAAAATGTAGACCAATAAGTGTTTGATGAAATAGTTACAGTACGACTATTGGTTGTTTTATCAAAACTCAAAACATCAGGTGTAATTGAATACCATGCATCACCAGCATCTTGAGTAACAGTAATTGTTTGTGGTGCTTTTCCATTTGCCAAAACGCTAATAGTTGCTGTTCTGGCAGTTGTATTTGGATTATTGGAATTTGCATTTATAGTCAATGTTGCATTGCCTGTGGTAGCAGTTAATGGATTTATGGTTAACCAACTTGCAGTTGTATTTGCAGTCCACGTTGTATTTGATGTAACAGAAATTGCAACTGGGCTTGTATTATTTTTTGTAAAACTTGCTGTATTTGCCGCTAACATTAAAATGGTATCACCAGCAGCTTGTGTTACAGTAATATTCTGCGAAGAAACACCTTTTGCTGTAACAGTAACAGTTGCTATTCGTGGTATTATTGTAGGATTGCTAGTATTTGCTGTTATATTTAAAACAGCATCTCCTGTTGTTGCTATTGCGGGGTTTAACGTTAACCAACTTGCAGTTGTATTTGCAGTCCATGTAGTATTTGATTTAACAGAAATTAAAGTTGTACTTGCCGCTGTTTTTGCGATATTAACAGAATTAGATGCTAATGTAACAACAGGAGTACCTGCAGCCTGATTAACTGTTATATTAAGAGGGCTTCCTCCTGCTGGTGTAAGTACAACAGTTCCTGTTCTAGCCAGAATTGTTGGATTTTCGGCAGTTGTTGTTATCGTTATTGAACCATTACCGGAAACAGTCGTCGTAGGACTAACGCTTAACCAAGGTGTAGTCGTTGAAGCGATCCAAGTGGTGTTAGCTCCGACAATACTTGTCGAAGAACTATTTGCTGTTTTATCTAAATCAACACTTAATTGTCCTCCAATATAACCACCATCGGTTGTTTGAGTTACCGTTATTATTTGAGAAGTCATTCCAGGTGCTGTAATTGTTACAGTTGTTGTTCGTGGAGCACTTACATTTAAAGATGTTGCGGTTAAAATAATTGTACCATTTCCTATAGTTGCTACCGAAGGACTAACACTCAACCAACTAGCTGTAGTTGAAGCTGTCCACGTTAAACTCGATGTTACAGCTATTAAAGCAGCACATCCAACATTTTGTGCAATTGTTGCAGTTTTCGATGAAAGTTCGAACGGTGATACTATATTAATAAAATCTTTCCACTGATTAGCTGTCGAATATGCCGATTTTGTTCCAGCAGGTACATTCAAAATACAAGTGCTCTTATTTACATTATTAAAAACGGTTGTTGAATTACTTAAATCTATTGGAGCAGTACTATTTACCGTTATTGAATTTAAACTTGTACAACTTGCAAATGCATTTGCACCTATTGTTGTAACCGACGATGGTATGGTAACAGACAATAAACTTGAACATAATTCAAAAGCTTCAAAACCAATTGAAGTTATCGAGGTTGGTATTGTAACTGATTTTAAACCTGTACAATTTATAAATGTATAATTACTTATTGCAGTAACCGAAGGTGGAATAAAAAAGGTTGTTAAACCTGAACATCCAGAAAAAGCTTGGACTCCTATTGATGTTACCGAAGTTGGAATTGTAACTGTTTTTAAACCTGTACAACTTGAAAATGTAAAATCACTAATTGCTGTAACCGAAGATGGAATAACAATAGTTGATAATCCTGAACATCCAAAAAATGCTTGACTACCGATTGTTTTAACTGATGTTGGAATTGTTATTGCATTAAAACCAGAACAATTATAGAAAGTATAGGCACCTATTGCTGTTATACTCGAAGGAATTGTTATACTAGATAATTTCGTACAACCACAAAAAAGTGCATCATTCAATAATGTTACCGATGAGGGGATATTTATTGATGTTAATCCTGAACATAAATTAAACGCTCTTATTCCAAAAGTTGTAACTGAAGCTGGAATTGTTAAAGATGATATTCCTATACAAAAATTAAAAGCATAATCGTCAATCTTCGTTATTGTTGTCGGCAATGTAACAGATAACAATGATGTTTTACTATAAAAAGCATCAATAGGAATTGTATTCGCAAGATAAATTCCCGTTGATGTTGCCGATTTATCTGTTCCTTCAGTACCTGTATAAGCAACAACAGAAGCTAAACCTATATTTAACGCTGTAAGTAAAGGCATTTTATCGCGAATAGTTAAGAAATCGCGAGCATCAATTGTTCCTGAAACGGTTAAACTAATAGCTGATTTTAGCTGATTTGCAGTTAGAGCTGTTGAAAGATTACCAGCTGTATTTGTAATTGTAACATATTCTGGTAAATCTAAAATAGCAGAAAAAGCACTCCATTGATTGGCAGCAGAATATAAACTTTTTGATGCTGGCAATACATATAAAATACAATTTGCTAAATTCGAATTAGAAAATACATTTGCCGATGAACTTAAATCAATTGGTGTATTTGAATAAACTTTTACAGATGTTAAAACATCACAATAAGCAAATGCTTGACTACCAATTGAGGTAACCGATGATGGAATTATTACAGATGTTAATGATGTGCACGATAAAAATGCGTTTTGACCTATTGATGTAACCGATGTTGGAATATTTATTGTAGTCAATCCAGTAGCAACAAACGAAGCTAAACTAATCGTTGTAACAGAGTTCGGAATAATTACCGATGTTAAATTATAGCAATGACCAAAAGAGCCAATTCCGACAGTAGTTACAGTTGAAGGTAAATTTACCGATGTTAAAGTATTTTTACCTGTTGTTCCACTCATTGTAGTAAATGCTGCATCGGGAATTGTGTTTGCAGGATAGGTTCCATAAGCTACAACGCTTGTATTTGTCAAGTTAAGCACAGAAAGTACTGGCATATTATCGCGCATTGTAACAAAATCTCGTTGATCAATTAAACCTGTTACAGTCAAATCGGTTACAGTACTTAATTCAGATGCATTGAGAACTGTTGAAAGACTTCCAGCCGTAGTTAAGTCGACTGTTTTAATAATTTGTGCTTGCAAAATTATTGCTATACACATTGAGATAATAATTAAGAAGGTTTTTTTCATTGTGTTGATTTTATAAATTTCTCCATCAATTCTACTGCGCGATAGAATTCGCATTTGTAATAGTTATTAATTTTACTCCGTTTTTACGGGCGGTAAATATACTAGTAATTTTCTAACAAAGTACTTGTAATTGTTTATTAATATCCGCCTTGATTTAATGTAAAATACACTAAAAAAATTATGATTCCTAAAACAAATAAGCCCCGAACAAACGTCCGAGGCTTATTAAATTAAAAATATTTCAAACTATTCTTTCACAAATTTAACCGTTGAAACTGACGATTTTCCAACTATTTTCACATAATAAACACCAGTAGTCAAATCAGATAAAGAAAGTTGAATCAAATTACTTTTTTCAACATCTACAGATTTTAATACTTGACGACCATATGTATCGATAATTGAAACCAAATAATTTGAGATTGAAGGTAATATAACCGTTAGAGTTGTATTCGCAGGATTTGGATAAATAGAAATATCATTCTTATCTAAAATTTGACTTTCAGTTAATTCCGATTCTGCCATATTTGACAACGATTGAGAAAATGGTCCACTATCGGATTTTAGATTATCTGGATTTATATCTTTTGCAAAACGAATTGCAACTCTATAACCAACAGAACCTGCTGGTGCATCTATATCGGTATATGAACTAAGAATGCTACTTCCAATAGAATCGAGTTTGCCAGTTGTTTGATTTTTACGATAAATAATATACGATTCTACATCGGCACCTACATATGGAGTCCACCAAAGTTGTGGTTGATTTTGAAGATTTACACCTGTCATTAAATGCATTGTTGTATGAATAGAACTTGGAAGCGATCGTACATTATTCGAATCGACAGTTACCATTCTATATTGGAATGCTTGTTTTTTAACATTTACATTTGCATCTACAAATAAACTTCTTGAATTTGCCGAAACATAACCAATGCTATCCCATTTTTCTATAGAATTTCCTCCTCGATAAATTATGTAACCTTTAATTCCCGCATTTAAGGAACGTTCCCAAGCAACAATACATTTTGTGCCCATTGTTGAATCGACAGTTACCATTCCTATTTCTTCGACTAATGGAATACGACGAATTTTTATTCCCAATGTTTGAATATCGCCAACTACCGAATTATTAGTTGCAGTAAACCATAATGTATCGGTTCCAATCCAAGCTTTATTCGTTTTATTTAAAATGATGTTTGCCATAGTACCTTGAACAGTTGCAGTTGCACTTTTACCAGAAATAAAGTTGAATGTAAATACATCGTTTCCAATAACCAAATCATCGAGATTTAAAACGGTATCGCGATTAATTGTATACATTGGCATTTTCAGAGTATTTAATGCTGTTACTACAAATGTTTGCGATGTCGAAGCCGATAAATAAGAATCAGAAGAATCGACTTTTGCAGTTATTGTACAAACTCCAGAACCAATAATTGTGACTTCGTTATCGACAACTTCGGCGACTAATGAATTACTACTAGAATAAATAACCGAATAGCCAGAACTTGCAATTGCATAAAGTTTGAATGGAGCATTTCCAACTTTTTTTGTTGGTATAGTTGGGAACGAAATAGTTTGAGGAGCTTTTTTAACAAAGATTAAAATTGAAGTATCGATCGATGCAATTCCAGATGTTCCCGCTTGCGCGAAAGTTATTTGTGCTTCGCCAGTATTTACAACATGTAATTTCTTGCCAATTATTTGAATTACCGAAGGATTCGAAGACACTACAGAAACAGCAAAACCACTTGTTGAACTTGCATTTAAAAGCACATCAGCTTGTCCATATTGCAATGTATCGATCGAAGGAATTGTTAGTTTCTGTATTTTAGGAGAAACAGTAAATGATTGAGTTACTGTAGCTGCTTGATTATAATTTACATTCCCCGATTGTGTTGCCGAAATAGTTACATCGCCAGCTCCAACAATCACGATTTTTCCATTTACAATTTTTGCTACGGCATTATTATTACTCGAAATATTTACTGATAATTTCGAATCGCTTGACACAATTGGAACAATTGTATCGATTGAACCATAAACTAAATTTTGAATTGCGTTAAAAGTTATTGTTTGATCGGCCTTTAGGACAGATAATTGTCGAATTACTGGTAATGCAGAATTATATAAATCATTACCAATTTGAGTAGCGGTAATATTTGCTTTACCTGTTCCAACAATTGTTAAATCAGACCCATTAATAGTTGCAACCGAAGCATTATCGCTCGAATAACTAATAGCTAAAAGACTTGAAGATATTGCATCTAATGTAAATGAAGCATCGCCATAAGTTTTAACATTTGGTTGATCGAATGTAATGCTTTGACTAGCTTTAGTTACTTTTAAAATTCTACTTATCGAGATTGGCAAATAATTGGATGTTCCGTTTTGTGTTGCTGTAATTTCCGTTGTACCAACATTTAAAACATGAATTTTGTTATTAACAATTTCGGCAATAGTATTATCGCTGCTTGTTAAAACGATTGTAGAATCCGACTCCGATTTAACATTTGGAACAAAATCACTTACTCCAAATACAACTGGCATAATAGAATCCATTGTTACTGTTTGCGATTTCTTTGATACTACAATTGTTTGAATTGCAGTGTCGGAACCAAAGAAGTTTGAATTGCCAATTTGGTAAGCTTTTATTGTACAAATTCCACCACCTTTAACGGTTGCAATAGAACCAGCAATCGAAATTACAGAACTATTGCTCGATTCGAATGTTACTGCCAAACCAGAACTAGCACTAGCATTTAATGCAAAATTTGCATCGCCATTGGTTTTATTTACTATGGTTGAAAAACTCAAAGTTTGATGTAACTTATTTACCGTTAAAATAAAAAACACAGGGGTTGCCGATGTGAAATAATTATTTCCCGATTGTATAGCTGTTATTATAGCTGTTCCAACGCCTTTTATCGATAACCAACCATTTGAAACCGTTGCCACATTATTATCGCTCGATGTAAATTGTACAGGTAAACCACTCGAAGCTGTTGCATTAAGAGCAGCATCAGCATCGCCATAAGTAGCAGTTGTATTCATTGCAAAATCTAAAGTTTGTGAAGCTTTACCAAACACAATCGATTTTGAAACTGAACTAGCAGCGAAATATTGATTATTTCCATTTTGAATTGCAGTTATTGTAACTGTTCCAGGTTTTAAAATTAAAAGTGAATTTCCATTTGGACGAGCTATCGAACTATCGCTCGAAACTAAATCGACTTTAAGATTCGACGATGCTAATACATCTGGAATATACGATTGTTGTCCATCGATTTTTGCTGGTGCATTAAACGTAATATCTTGGGGTTGTTTTGCATAGAATTTAACAACGTTTTGTCCATCGATTGATGGTGAATATACTTTATAATTTATTCCATTAAATGTATTTACAGCAACTCTATACCAAGTACCAGGAGTTAATCCAGTTACTTGAACAGTTTTAGAATTTCCATTCGATACTGTGTACCAACTACCATCGGGACTAGCTCCTTTCGAAAAAAGTGGATTTGCAGTAAAATCTTGTCCTTCGTAAATCGAATTTATACCATTCGAACCTTCTTTTACCATCATCATATAACCAGAACATGTTACTGTTGAACTTGTAATTGAAACAACTCCTACTCCATCATTATTTACTGTTATAGAATTTGGGGAAGCTGGAATTAAAATTGTTTGAAGTTCAAAAGCTCCAATATCAATTTTACCACTGAAAGCAAATCTGTTATTTCCAATAATATCTTTAGTTAAAGCTTTTACAATAACATTTGATTTATCGCCTGAATTTATAAGCGCTGATTCCATTTGTAAAGACCAATCGGCATTTTTAATTTCTACTAATTGCGATGTATTCGAAGATTTTCCATTAAATGATGTTGGATGAATTAGCTTTAAATCGTCTATTGAATTTATAGTGATGTTATTACTTCCACCAGAAAAACCACCAAGTATTGCATTATTAGTAATAGTAAGATTTGAACCTATTATTGTATTAGAACCGGCTATTATTGAATTTATAACTGTCGAAGAATTTGCTTGTCCATTTACATACAAATCGTTATAGCTATTATTTGCAACAGTACAATTAATTAATTTACTGCCTTCGCCACCCATTACAACACCACCAGCTAAATACGATCCAGTATTATTTACAATTACACAATTGATAATTGTTCCAGCATTGGTCATTTGAATTCCACCGCCCGAGTTTAATGAATAGTTATTATATATAAATGAATTTGAAACATTTCCATCGCCAGTAATATATACTCCTGCACCAGAAGGAGAACCTATTGCTGAACTAGCCGAATTGCTAAAAATCTCACATTTATCTATAGTACCCGATGTACTAATAAAAGCACCTCCTCCAACATAACCCGTATTATTCGAAATGATAGAATTGGTTATTTTCCCACCATTGGCAAAATACAATCCACTTCCATTGGTTGCACCATAGTTCCCCTCAACTTTACAATTATCGGCTAATCCACCTCCTTTAAAATAAATTCCCGAACCCAAGTTCGCTTTATTTTTTGTAATTAAACATTGATATAATGTTGCACTTGCCTTTAATTGCGCACCGCCAACAGATTTTGTTATAATACAATTTTTAATTTTATCGACCGAGTATGAATTTGTAATTAATACTGCAGCTTGTGATGACGAAGAAATGGTTACACCATCAACAATAGCCGAATCGCTTGGGGCTGATGATATATTAGTAAACGTTACAACATTTATACAATTATCGGTACTATCGCCAATTACACCTATATCGCCACTAAAAATGGTTTGATTTTGATATTCCCAATTTTCTATTTTGCCGTTACCATCGATATCCGATTTTATTCGTTGAGATAGATCGGTTTCGTTTCCTGCAAACCCACCATATATAACAGCTTTTCTAGCAATTGTAAATACCCTGTTTTTAGGAGTACCCGCAGAAAGTGAACCATTAACATCGTATTTTGGAAAATATGTTCCACTAGCAACTCGAACTTCGCCCAACCCTTGATTAATAGCAAATTGCAAAGAATCTCCAGGATATGCATTTACCCAACTTGAACCATCTTTCGAACCTGCACCTGCAACTGTTACATAACGAATACTTTGAAATTCGTATGCTCCTATATCTATTCGCTTAAGAGAAATACGTGGTAAACCTTTTAAATCATTTGTTGGAATGTTTAATCCTGTTGTATCTGCTGTTCCATTATTTACCAAATACGAAGTTGATGTTAAACCCCAATCAGCATTGTTAATTTCAGATAATTGTGTTGCATTAGTAGTATAACCTACAAATGTTGTTATTTTTTTAAATCCTGCATTTGCAATATTATAAATCTCATTACCATCTAATGCACAGTTCATTAAACTAACATTAAAGGTTCCTGGAACACTCGTTTTTAAAACAGGTTCGCCATTTATTTGAGCACCCGATAAAACCGTATTTGTTACATTACATGTTCCAGGTGAACTGCTATAAACGTATAATTGAATTCGTGCTGCAGTTGAATTCGTATTCGAAAGGTTATTTGCAATAGTTGAATTTGTAATGTTTGTTCCTGCTCCTTCAACATTTAGTCCACCACCATTTGATTTTGACGTATTGTTATAAATAAGACAATTTCTAATATTGTTTGACAATTTTGTAGCAATTCCTCCACCTTCGTAACCAAGATTATTTTTAATAATACTATTTTCGATTGTCGAATTATACATTTCGATACCACCCCCATTTCCATTACTACAACTATTACCCGAAATTGTACAATTTGAAATTTTCACTCCGTCAAAACACCTTATTCCACCACCATAACTGCTTCCAACATTACTCGAACTTGTATTATTTGAAATTGTGCAACCAGAAATAATTGTGTTTGGACCAAAAGCACTAATTCCTCCGCCATAAGCAAATGTATTAACCGAAGAAGTACCGTTTGCAATATTATTATCTATAAAACAATTTGTAACAACACCTTTTGATTCAATTTCAATTCCACCACCTGTCGATAATGCAGTATTAAAACCTATATAAGTATTTGATATTGTGCCTCCATTATAAAGTGAAAAACAGGCTCCAGATTCAGAGGTATTATACTGACAATAACAATTATCAAAAACACCATTAATGGAAATGTAAGCTCCCCCTCCATTATATTTTGAATTATTATTCAAAATATCGCAGTTTTGAATTAAACCTCCATTTACATAAAAGCCTCCCCCACAAACTGTTCTTGTTTCCGAACCATTTCCATCAGCATTTCCAAAAGAAATAACCATTCCATCAAAAATGGCAGTATTATCAACATTATTCGAATAAACTACATTATAACAATTATCAGTATTATTTCCCGAAACGCCAATATCGCCCGATAAAGTTGTAGGATTATTGTAATAAGTTGGTCTTTGATTTGGATTAGTCTCAGTACCTATAAAAGCACCATATACCTTCACATTTTTTTTCATCGAAAAAGTTTTCATTCTTGGATTCGCTGGTGATGCATTTCCTGTTTCATCTTCTGTAGGAAAATAGGTTCCATTTGTTACCCATACTTGTCCACCACCCAATAAATTTACATCGCTAATTGCATTTTGAAGATGATTACCATCATAAGCATTTGCCCAACTCGATCCATCTTTTACTCCTGAGCCAGTTTCTGAAACATATTTTATTGTTTGTGCACTTGCAAAAGTTGTATACGCTAGTATTAGTATTGAAAGAAAAAACGTTTTCTTAATAGTAGTATTTTTACTCATAAAATTATGATTTAAATTCGAAGCCAAATTTACAAAAAAAGCTGTTGCAAAAATTTCACAACAGCTTTTTTAATAATTAATTAATATCGCGACTTATCGTCAAATCCTAATTTACAGTTTAATAAATTGGGTTAAAACAACACTATCGTTTACTATTGTTTTTACAAAATAAACACCTTTTTCTAATGTTTCAACAGAAATATTTGTTATCGATTCGTTAACTATTACTTTCGTTACTACAACTTGTCCTTGAACATTTACAATTTCGATTTTAGCATTTACAGTTATTCCAAAAGATACAGAAATATTATCTTCAGCTGGATTTGGAGAAATACTTACAACATTTTCTGGAGTTAATGCACTTTCTGTTAATTTCGATTCTGCAATATTCGACAATGATTGCGAGAACGGCCCACTATTAGATTTTAACTTACTTAACGGATTAATTTCTTTAGGTAAATTAATTGCTACATAATACGATATTACATCAACTAAAGGATTTAAATCAGTATATCTATTTATACTAGCAGGAATACTATCGAAACGTTCGTTGCCTTTCGAAATCGATTGCCTGTAAATAATATAGGTATAATAATCTGAACCTTCATAATTATCCCAAATTAAATTAACAGCATTATTTAACCCTAAATCCTGTTGAAGATGAATGGTTTTGAATTCTTGACTCAGTGTTGTTTCGTTTCCGCAAAAATCGGTCGCAGACAATTTATATCGCCACGAATGAATTTTAGAATTTGCAGAATCATCGATATAAACACTCGTATCTGAATAAGAAACTTGTGCTAATGCTGAATATGTTCCAGCTTTAATTGTTTCTCGATAAATTGTATAGTAATCAATTGCATCTGTTTTATCTTTTAGCCAAACTATAAGATTATTTCCCGTAAATTCATCCACAGTAACTAAAGAAATCTTTGGATTTGAAATTGTAACCATTGGAACGATTGCACTTATTGTTGCGTTACAACCATTGCCATCAGTAACGGTTAAACTATAATTACCTGGGGCAATATTTGATCTATTTTGATTTTTATATGCATCATTCCAATTAAATAAAATTGGATTGACTGTACTCGTAACTGAAAGTGTTATGCTTCCATTTTGTGTATTACATTTTGAAGGAATTATTGAATCTACAGTAACAACAGGTGCACCTGCATCATTTAATTCTATAGTTTCAGTTACTGTACAAGCTTTATTATCGGTAACAGTTATATTGTACAATCCAGCAGATTTACTCAAAAGCGATGAGGTTGTATTTCCATTCGACCATTTAAAATTATACGGTGATGTTCCTCCTGTTACCTGTAAAGAGATACTACCGTTATTTGCTGAACATTGAGGAGCCGTTTTAGACACATTTAAAACAATTTCTGAAGGCTGAATAATTTCATACGATTTTACTAAAGTACAAGCATTTGAATCGGTAATAACAACAGAATAGTTACCAGCAGGCATATTCGAAATCTTGTTATCACTACGAGTATTCGACCACTTATAATTATATGGCGCTACACCTCCTATTGCATTTAATTCGACTGATCCATTATTCGATCCAAAACACGATACATGTACAATATTCGAAAAGACATTGAATGTGCTACAATTTGAAGTTGAACTTGTTGAGGTAACCATTACTTTAAATGTCATTTGAATAGTTGACCCATATTCAGATTGTGCTTTAATTGTAATATTTGCCGAACCTTTACTGTATTGAATTAAGCCAAATCCATTTGCCGAAGCTGAAGCATTAACAATACTTGGATTATCAGATTCCACCGTATATGTAACTTTCCCAAGTCCAAAATATTGAAAATAATTTGCAAATATGTATTTATTTGAAACAGCTTTTACATCAATACTTGTATCTGCAATTTGTTTTTTAACAATAAAGCTATCGGCCGATTGTAAAATAGTTACAGTTTGTGGACTTACCCCCGTTGCTGTTATAATTACAAAAGCAGTTCTATTTGCTAGAGTATTATTATGCGTAGCAGTTAATGTTATTGGAGCATTTCCAGTTGTAGCAGTTGATGGATTAAAAGTTAACCAAGTTTGATTCGAAATAGCTGTCCATGCAACATTAGAGCTAACATATATATTCGCAGTGTTATTTTGTAATTTAGAAATAGTTACAGAATTAGACGATAACGACAAGAATGGACTAACAGTAACAGCATCTTGGGTTATTGTTATGGTTTGTGATGGAAAACCATTTCCAGAAATAGTAATAGTAATAGTTCCAGTTCTTGCGGAACCAGTATTTGCTGAAGCACTTATTGAAATTTGTGCATTTCCAGTTGTTGCAATATTTGGAGAAACAGTTAACCACGATTGATTTGACGTTGCTGTCCAAGTAGCAGACGAAGTAATATTTACCATATTATTATTTGCATTTGAAGAAAAACTAATGTTTGTTGATGAAAGTGTAAGACTATTCATTTCAACAATATTTAAAAAGTCTTTCCACTGAATTGCAGATTTATATGAAACAAATGAACCTGCAGGAACATATAAGATGCAATTTAATTTATTTACTCCATCGAAATCTGACGTTTGTGCAGATAAATCTATTGGAGTAACAGCATTTGCATATAAAGTTTGTAATCCACTACAAGAATAAAAGACATTACTTCCCATACTTGTAATAGATGTCGGAATTGTAAATGATGTTAACGAAGAACAACCACTGAAAACACTGTTTCCTAATTTGGTAACCTTCGATGGAATTGTTAATGATGCTATTTTTGAACACCCTGCAAAAGCATAGTTTCCTATAAAATTTACTGAAGTAGGTATTTCAACAGTTAATAATTCCGAATTACCTGCGAATGCAAAATCGCCAATATAACTCACAGAAGGTGGAATAATAAAATTTGTAAGTTTTGCACAAGCATTGAATGCATTTTCATTTATCGATGTTAAAGAACTTGGACTTTCAAACGTAAACGATGTTAACCAACCATTACTTGAAAACACATTGTTACCAATAACTTTAACAGATGAAGGTAATTCGACTGATGTTAGTTTTAACATTGAAAATGCAGCATTACCTATAGTTGTTAAATTTGATGGTTTTGAAAAAGTAAGTGTTGATAACCCTGAACCAATAAAGACAGAATTTCCAATACTTTTAACAGAAGTAGGAATATTTATTACTTTTAAACCTGAACAACCAGCAAAAGTAGCATCATCAATTGAAATTAGCGAAGAAGGAAGAGTAAATGATGTAATTCTTTGACATGCTGCAAAAGAATATTTACCAAAAGATAATACACTTGATGGAATTGTCACATCTTTTAAATAACCACAAGAATAAAATGCTGTATCGGCAATTGCTGTTACAGATAGTGGCAGCTTGATTGAAGTTAACATTGTATCGCCATAAATAGAAACAGCATCATAGAATGCTTTTTGAGGAACTGTATTTGCTAAATAAGTATTATTAGTAGAACTTGAGGTTCCTAATGTTCCTGTATATGCTACAATAATTGCCCCACTTAAATCTATATCCATTAAATTTGGCATACTGTCGCGCATGGTTTTGAAATCGCGTGCATCAATGCTTCCAGTTAGTATTAAAGTATCGACAGTTATTTTTTGAGAAGCATTGACTAAAGACGATAAAGTTCCGGCAATGCAGTTTAGTTGAAGTTTTGTTATTTTTGATAACGGTTTTACTGTTATTATTACAGATTTAATATCGGAGCAATTGTTTGTTGTTCCTGTAACAGTATAGGTTTTAGAGACAATAGGTGCATCTGTTAAAATTGATGTTGTAGCACCATTATTCCACATATAAGAAGTTGCTCCTGATGCATTTATACTAACTTGTTCTCCATAATTAATTGTAGAATTTAATATCGAAATAGTAACAGTAGGAATAGGATTTATTGTTACAATAATAGTTTGAACGAGACCAATACTATTACAACCCGATGTTGACGTTGGTGTTATACTATATTGTACTGTTTGTATTGTAGAACTATTATTTACAATTGTACTATTTAAAGTATTTGATGTTTGTGTACTTAAAATTTCTCCACTAGTATTTGCATTATCGAGAGCATTCCAAGTATAAGTCGAAGGTATAGTACTTGTTAATGGAATACTGATAGAACCTCCACTACAGATACTTGCCGAACTTAAGCTAGTCATTTTTGGTTTACCTAAAATAGTATTTCTCAATATTGACATATTGCTTGATGCATAATTAGCAACTATAAAATCTGGTTTATTGTCACCATCAATATCATTTATTACAATACTTATAGGTCCAGCACTTGTTGCGAAATCAATTTTTGATGCAAAGGAGATAGAACTTGTACTTGTATTTTTAAACACCGAAATACTAGCAGAACCTTCGTTTGCAACTACAAGATCGAGTTTACTATCACCATCAACGTCTGCGATAGAAACGTATTCTGGTGTTCCACCAGTTGTATAATCAACTTTTGTAGCTAACGAAATAGTTCCCACGGTTGATTTATTTTTAAAAACTGAAACACTTGCAGCTCCAGAATTTGTAACTGCAATATCGACCTTTCCATCAGCATCAAGGTCAGCTATTGAGACATTAGATGCAGATGACCCTGTTGTAAAATCTATTTTCGAGGCGAATGAAATAGTAGCTGAAGTACTCGTATTTCTTAAAATCGATATAGAATTTGTACCTTGATTACTTGCATTCGAATTTGCTATAGTAATATCGGGTTTTCCATCACCATCTATGTCCGAGATAGCAATACTCATCGGATAATATCCAGTAGAAAAATCTACTTTATTGGTAAATGAAATTGTTCCTAAAGTACTTGTATTTTTAAATAGAGATACAGAATTTGACAATTCATTTACAACTGCTAGATCTGTTTTTCCATCACCATCAAAATCGTCAAAAGAAATACTTGTTGGAGATGAACCTGTTGTATAGTCAATTTTCGAGGCAAAAGCTATTGTTCCAATATTGCTTGTGTTTTTATAAATTGAAACCGAATTCGAAGAATAATTTACAACTGAAAGATCTAATTTTCCATCTCCATCAAAATCTGCAATCGATACACTACGTGGATTTGATCCTGTAGACAAATCAACTTTCGATGCGAATGTAATAAATCCATTGTTGCTTGTATTCTTATAAATCGAAACAGTATTTGATCCTTGATTAACAACCACAATATCCGATTTACTATCACCATCTATATCAGATGTTGAAATAGAAAAAGGTTGAGATCCTGTTGGATTATCAATTTTAGATGCAAAGGCTGTTGAATCGATTACACCACCACAAGTAAATGTTGTAATAAATGGTTTTGTTGAATAAGCTGTTAAACCCGATTTTATATCTGTAACCGAAATTCTTTGAAAAGTAGTACCTTGTGGAACCGTAACGGTTAAAGAATTACTACTTGCTGATGTTATTGTAGCTAAAGTTGCACCAAAGAATACTATATTATTATTGGCTGTTGCATTAAAGTTAGTACCAGTAATTGTTACTGAAGTGCCAATTCCACCAGAACTTGGAGTAAATGAACTTATTGTAGGTGAATTTGTTGTAATAGTTGATATTGGAGAAACTGTGATTATTATTGAATCTCTATTTGTACACAAATTTGCATTTGTACCGGTTACCCAATATTTTTTTGTTGATAAAGGAGAATCTGTAAAAGAAGCAGAAATTTGTCCTGTACTCCAGAGATATGATATTGCACCTGTTGCAGATAAAGATACTTGTTCCCCTTGATTAATCGTATTTTTTGACGATGAAATCATTACCGTTGGTATTTGATAAGCACTTAGTACTACAGGTGTTGTAGGTCCAAAACACGATTGAGTAGCACTATATTCTGCAACATAATATGTATAAGTTCCCGAACTTTTAACTGTTGTTGAATAAGAATTTCCAATAGCAAGTTGGGTAGCTGTTTTTAAATTTGATGAATTAAACCAATATAGACTACCATTTCCTTGAGCTAGTGCGGTTAACGTTGCATAATTTACCCCAGTATTTGTAAAACATATTTTTGGATCTGATCCTGAAATAGGTGCTTGAGATGGGCATTTGATTACACATGCTGTAGCAGAATATGGTTGACTTTCACAACCATTAATTGTTTGAGTATAAAGATAATAATAACAACCTGCAACTAATGAATCGGGAACATTTCCCGTATGTGTTAATATAGGTGTATAAATATTTCCAGTTCCTATTATTATTGTTTTAGGAATTGAATACCACTTTATATTTTGTAACGATTGAGAAGTAACATCAAAATTAAAAGCCGACGGTAACGGACTTGTCAATGTACTTATAGATAATATAGCTGGTTCAGGTGTATCAAATACATTTATTGTAGTTGAAATTGTAGACGAACAACCATTTGGACTCGAATATGAATAAATAATTGATTTATTCCCAGCAGAACTACTCGTCGGATCAAATGTGGCTGATGTTTCAGAAGCTTTTACTAACCCAGATATTGTGTTAAAAGTTCCAACACCACCTGTAGGTAAAGCATTTACACCCAAAGTAACCGAAGATGCATCGCTACAAACTATTGTAGGATTTGCTGCAGCCCATATTACTGTTGGTATTGGATTTACAGTTACAGATGTTGTAGTACTTGTTTTACATCCATTTGCATCTGAATAATTATAAATAAGAGTATGTGTACCTACACCAGCAATAGAAGGATTAAAAGTCTGTCCTGTAATTCCAGTTCCTGTTAAAACACCACCAGTCGGTGTAACCGTTACAAATTGAGAGGTAGAATTTAAACAGTATTTACCATTTCCGGCAGCAATAATCGATGCCGTTGGAATACTATTTATTGTTACATTAACAGGAACTGCAATACTATAGCATGCTTTTGATGCATTATATTCTGCTACAAAATATGTATAACTTCCAGCATTTGTAACTGTTGTTTGATATGAATTTCCAGTTCCTAATTTTGTTGCAGAACTAGTATTTGCTGAGTTAAACCATTGTAACATTCCTGTTCCACTAGTCGAAGCTGTAACTGTAACAGATGAAACTCCATCACAAACAATTACATCGGGATTTGCAATTGGAATTTGAGTTGGACAATCAGAAACAACTGCAATAGCTTGAACAGCTTTACTTTCACATCCACTTATAGTTTGAGTAAAAAGATAATTATACGAACCTATTACAAGTGAATCGGGATTTGAACCAACCAATGGAATTATTGGAGTATAACTATTTCCAGTTCCTATATTCGAAACAGGTGGATTAGAATACCATTTTACATTTTGTAACGATTGCGAAGTAACATCAAAGTTAAAAGTAGCTGGAACTGGACTTGGGATTGTAGTTATTGATATTGGTAAAGGACTTATAACATTAATTCCAAATATTGAAGATGTTGTTGCATAAGAAACACAGCCATTCAAATCTGTATATTTATAATCTAAAGTTTTGGATATTCCATCACTCATTGTTGAAGGATCGAATTCTGCAGACGTTTCGGTTTTTTTAACTAATCCAATTTTATCGGTAAATGTTCCTATACCTCCTAAAGGATTAACATCTACTGAAAGAGTTGTGATAGGATCGGAACTACAAACTTTAGTAGGATTAGATTTAGACCAACTAACTGTTGGTAATGAAATAGAAGTAATAACTATGTTTTCACCAGATCGACATGCATTTGCATCTGTAACAGATAATGTATATGTTGTTTTTACATTATTTGCAGATAAAAAAATTGGGTTTACTAAAGTAGCCGACGATAAGTAAGTCGTTGGAGACCATGCATAAGTATAAGGTAATTTACCACCAATAATTGTAGGATTTAATGTGTAATTTGAATTAACACAAATAGAAGTATCGTTTCCAACAGAAACAGTTGGTAATGAATTTATAGTAATTGAATTTATACCCGAAGATGTGCATCCAATATAAGAATATGTTGCAGTAACAGAATAAATACCTGGAATATTTGTCTTCGTAAAGTTAGTTGTATTAATAGCTGAAACATCAGTACATGTATATAAAGTGGTTCCATTTGTTGGACTAAAAACAAATAGATTTGAAAGAGCAATCGATCCTGATGAAGTTGTTGCACAAGATGGAGTTTGTGTTACTGGAATAACTGATACTTTGGGATTTATAGTAATTGTAGATGTTTTGGAAGCATCAATAACTGCTCCACAAGTTTTTTTACTTGCATCTGTTATAGAAACAACTTGATATACTCCAGCCACTTTTTCGGGTATTGAATATGAAATTGGATTTGTACCTGAAACGTTGGCTGTATGATTAATTCCAGAACCATCTTTATAGACTAATAAATATGGAGGAATACCATTTGTTATTGTTATTACAATTGGAGCAATTGTTGCTCCAGTACAATATGTCGAACCTCCTGAAATTGTATAATTAGGTAGTGTATTTTGGGTTACCACCCTATTACGCATAACTTGTTTACAAGCTAAGCTTAATGAAGAATCGGTAACAGTTAATCCATATATTTTGGTACCAATTGGAGATGCTAATGAATTAGAGTTATTATTTTGATTTACATTTTCAGTTAAATTTACCCAATTATAGCTATAATTTCCTGGACTTGCTACTGTAATAATTTTAGCTAACAACATTGCTGTATTTGAACCTTCACAATAGATTGAATCCTTAGTTAAATCCCAGACTAAGTCGGGTTGTTGTATTTTAGTTACCTCGACACTATTTGAATTATTTGTAATTCCTGGACAATTCATATCATTTATTGCAGTAACGGTATATGTACCAGAATTTGTTGGGGTTATTGTATAAGGACTATATGAAATACCTTTAACAGATGATGATATTGTTCCATTACTCCAATCAAAATTAAAAGGAGCTGTTCCAGATAAAATTATTGAAATTTTAGGTGCAGAACCGTTACTACAATAAGGTCCGCCGCCAGTTATACTATATGTAGGTGAAGCATTTGCAACTATTGTAACATTAGTCGTATATTGACAAGCAGATGCGGTTGGATTGTCGTGATCTCTTACCAATAAAGTATACATTCCTGGGGCAGAATATGGAACATTATAACTATCAGAATAACTTGTTGCTGAAGTTGTATTTATTGTTGATTTGACTATTGTACCAGATGAAACATTTCCCTTATACCAAATAAAATCTAATAGACCTCCTGTAATTGAAGGACGAAGTGTTTTTGATGTTAATAATGAATTTTGTCCAGAACATAATGTAAGACTTGATGCTGTTAATGTTAAAGGAAGATCTGTGACTAAAATAGATGAGCAAGTCGATGTGTTTTTAACTCTCGTTGAAAGTTTGATACGACCACATGGGTAATCGGATGTTTTAGAAATTTTCCAATCAAATAAAGGTCCAAGAATACTAGTAGAAGAACCCTGATTCGATTGAGTTGCTTGGTACCATAAAATATCAAACAAACCATCTGCTTGTTTAATTGGCCATGTTGGAATACATCCAGCTGATTTAATATATCCAAATCCATTCGTTGCTATGTGTAAGAAAAATTCAGGTCCTCCAGCTTTTATAGAAGTTTGTCCTGCCCATGTAAAACCTCCATTTATTGCAGAATATGCTAAACCTATTGGGAGTTTAAAAATGGAATCGACTAATGATAATGTACATGAAACGGTAGGAAGAGTAGCGATAACGTTTGTTAAATCAGCTAAAATTTGACCATTATTACCTTTTTTAGAACCATAAATAATTGGAGTTATTGTTATCTTATCACCAGAATTAAATCCCAATAATTTTACTGAAACTGTATCTATTGAAAAATTCCCATAAGCCATTATTCTATAATAATTTTCTGATGTATTGAATGAGTTATTAGAATAAGTACAAGTGCTAACAGGTATTGATGTTGAAGGTAAAACTATTTTAGGTATTCTTGTATAATCTTCAAGCCAAACAGACCATGTTGGAGATTCGGCAGAAACATTAGTCAATGATTCTGTAAATTCTAATATTTTATTATCGGAAACGGTTATTGTATCAAATGGAGTCGATGCTGTAGCAGAACTATATACTTTATATGTTCCATAATATCCACCATTAGTTCCTCCAGAATATTTCGAGGCAAAAGCAAAAGGCACAGTAATATCTGGCGAGACATAACCATAATCGTATTTTACCCCCCTGCCTGGACTTGGTAATTGTAAAGTATCGACAGGCGAAATCGGTTCTGAAATAACTATAGTATCAATTATGTCTGGAAAAGGGTTACAAGGACGCTCTGTTGCAGGTCTTATGTCCGAAATTTTAACTGTCCAAAGTCCATATATCGTTGCATTATATGAAATATCTTTTATTCCTGTCGTTGCTGTATCTGAATATTGTTTAACACCATTTAATGAATATGTTACTACAAAATTAGGTGCGACATTACTTACTGTAAGTGCTTTTGAAAAACCAGCACAAGTAGAAATATATGAACCTAAATTCAAGCTGTATTTTTGAACTTGTAGAGAACAGCTTGAAATACCACTTTTCACAAATGAGCTTTGATTTGTTGTTGATCCAATTCCTAATTGTCCTACATTATTTTGTCCTGCTGCATATATATTTCCATCGTTTGCAGAAATAAACGACCAACCATCTCCATCTGAAACCGAAATTGCATTATTTATTTTAACCCCAGCTGAATATGTGGCTTGCGTAGGAATACCAACATTGGCAATACTTATTGATCCAATACCTAAACAACCATTTGTTATTGCAGTACCTGTTTCATTATAGTATCCATTCATTCCAAACGACCATACTTTTCCACTTTTTGTAGAAACAATTGAATATGCTTGACCAGCAGCAATTGAAACGATAGGATCATTATCTCCTAAATTTACAGATCCAGGATTAACAGAAATCCAATTAGGACCTGCCAAAACTAATGAAGCATACGATTGATTTGATCCAATGAATGATGTTGAAGTATTATCAGCACCTCCTCGCTGTCCCATCCAATTTGCTCCCCAAGCCCAAACATTTCCTTTTGAATCTATTGCCAAACAATGACGATCGCCCGCTGCAATTGACACAATACCTGTTAAAGCAGTTCCATCTAATTTTACAACTTTTTGAGCATAAAGACTATTGTTTGCAACTGTTCTTCCAAGTTCTGAATTACTTACATCATCACCCCAAGACCAAACTGATCCATCAGATGTTAATGCAAAAACACTTTCCTCACCTGCTTCAATTTGTACAACACCAGTTAATCTACTTGCTGTTGAAACTCCCGTTTGAACAAAAACAGGCAAAGGACTATTTGTCGTTGAATTATTGCCTAATTCACCTTTTGCATTTCGTCCCCAAGCTAAAACATACGATAATCCAGTTTGTTGATATATAGCATATGAAGATTTACTTCCTAAAGTAATTGATTTAATATTAATTAAGTCATCTGTTGTTGTACCACCACTAAAAGCAGAACTGGCACCGGCCATAACTTTATATGGTTTTGCAGTGTAAATATCTACTCCATTTGAAGAATTTGTAATACTCGTATTTCCTAATTGACCATCTGTGTTTAATCCCCAAGCATAAACCTTACCATCGCAAGTCAATGCAAGTGTATGAGTACCAGTTCCAGCATCTATTGCAGTAATTGGAGTTGTTCCATAAACTCTTACAGGAGATGTTGAATAAGATCCAGCATTGGGTGTTGTACCATCGGATTGAACACCTAACTGTCCAAAATTATTTTGTCCCCAAGCAAAAATATTGCCATTGGAACAAATCATTACCGAATGTGAATTACCACCTGCAACAGAAAAATTTTGAGCAAAATTTGTTAACGTTGCAATACCTAAAAGGCAAATAAATAATAGTTTTTTCATAGCTGTTCATTTTTATAAATCAGTAATTCTCATCTGGCAAATTTCTTAATTAATTTGCATCACAAATGTACAAATATCCATAGAAATACGACCTTTAAAATGATGATATTACTCACTCCTAAAAACATAGAATTGACATCACAAAACGAAAAAAGCCCCAAACAAACGTTTGAGGCTAAGTAAAGAAAATTATTTATTTTTTATTCTTTCACGAATTGTAAGGTAGAAACAGTAGTATTTCCTTGAACTTTTATAGAATACACCCCTGCCGATAATTGAGAAACATTTAATTCTATTGAATTGCTATTTTCAACCTTAATTGACTTTAATACGGATTGACCTAATGTATTACAAATATCAATTAAATAACTTCCAATAGATGGCAAAGTTAGCATAGCACTGTGTCTTACAGGATTTGGATAAAGTACAATTCCGTTAAGTTTTGAAATAGTACTTTCCGTTAATTCCGATTCAGCCATGTTCGACAATGATAATGAAAATGGTCCACTATCCGATTTCAAATTATCGGGATTTATGTCATTTGCAAAACGAATTCCAACTCTATAATCGACCGTTCCTGCTGGTGCATCTATATCTGTATACGACATAAGAATACTGCTTGCAATAGAATCGAGTTGGCCTGTTGTTTTATTTTTTCGGTAAATGATATACGAACTAACATCTGCACCTTCGTATGGAGTCCACCATAATTGAGGTTTGTTTTGCAGATTTACACCTGTCATTAAATGCATGGTTGTATGCACGGTACTTTTTGCAGAACGATTACCACATACATCTACCGTTACCATTGCATACTGATATGCTTGTTTTTGTACATTAACGGCACTATCTACAAAAAGACTTCGTTGGGTCGATGAAACATAACCAATACTATCCCACTTTCCAACACTTCCTGTTCCACGATACATAATGTAACCAGCAATCTGTGCATTTTGAGAACGTTCCCACGCAATAATACAATGAGTACTTGATGTAGAATCGACAGTTACCAAACCTATTTCTTCGACTAAAGGAATGCGGCGTACTTTAATACCAAATAGTTGTACATCGCCTACAACAGTTTTATTTGTCGCAGTAAACCATAAGGTATCAATACCAATCCAACAAGTTGATGATTTTACTACGTTAATTGTTGCCATACTTCCTGTAACAACTGCAGAGGCATGATTTCCAGAAATATATTTAAAATCGACAATATCGGATGTTAAAACAAGTTTATTTAAATCGATTACAGTGTCGCGAGTAAGTGTGTAAATTGGCATTTTTAAGGTGTTCAATGCGGTAACAATTAATACTGTTGTATCGCTCGCAGCAACGAAACTATTTGATTCTTCAACATGAGCAATAATAGTGCAAGCTCCCGATCCATAAATGGTAACTTCATTTTCAACAACATCAGCTACTGCAGGATTACTGCAAGTATAAGATACCGGATAACCAGAACTACTCGTTGCAAATAATTTAAATGGAATTGTACCAACTTTTTTTATTGGAATAGTTGGAAAATTGATGGTTTGTTTTGCTTTGGTAACAACAATTAGAATAGTAGTATCTATTGCTGCAATGCCCGATGTTCCATTTTGAGAAATCCGAATACTTGCTATACCTGTACCAACTGTATGTAAATTATTATTTACAATTTGAATTATATTGGGAGTCTCTGAAGCAATGGATAAAGGTAACCCAGCGGAAGTTGCTATTGTAAATTTTGTATCTACCGAACTAAATTGTATTGTTTTAATTAATTGATTCAGATTAACTAACTGTTGTTTTTGCATTTTCACTACTAAAACTTTCGTAACAGATAATGCCGGAGTAATAGTATCGTTTCCAACTTGAGTTGCAGTAATCAAAACCGTTCCTGCACCGGTAATTACAATACTATCATTTATGATTTTAGCTACCGATTCGTTCGAACTTGCAAGATGAATATGTAAACCTTCGCTCGATGTTACCGTAGGTTTCATTTTTGCAATATCACCGAATACGATAGTATCAAGCTCTGACATTGTAATTGTTTGTAGTCTTTTAGCAATGGTGCCCATTTGACTAACATTTTGAGCTGCTGCAAAATTTGTATTACCTGCTTGTTTTGCTGTAATTACAAACATTCCAGCAGACTTAATAGTTACAACATTACCTACTACGTTGGCAATCGACGGTTTATCTATATCGTATGTTAAAGTTAACCCTGAAGTTGAATATCCATCAAGAACAAAGGTTTTATCTCCGAAGGTTTTTTCTGGTAAGGCATTAAAAACAATGCTTTGCGATGCTTTGCGAATTGTAAATGTAATACTACTGTCTTTTGCGGTAAGGTAGTTTTCATTTCCAGCTTGCGATGCTGTAATACTTACTGTGCCACTACCATTAATATGAATTATTCCATCAATAATACTTGCAATCGTATTATTGCTTGATGTTAATGTACATGCTAAACCAGAACTGGCTCTCACCGTAGGAAGAATATCGCCATCGCCAAAAGTACGGTCGTAAATTTTAGAAAAACTTAAAGTTTGCGTAGCTTTTGAAACGTTTACTAATATTGTTGAATCAATTGCTTCGAAATTATCGTTACCTATTTGTGAGATAGTTATTGCTACATTTCCAGCTTGTAAAATATGAAGCTTGTTATTTACTATTTGAATGCTATTTGATTCAGATGATGTAATTGTAATAGGCAATTTACTTGATGATTCAGCAATTACTGATACATCATTTGAACCATACACTAATGTTGGTATAGGAGTTATTTTTAGTGTTTGATGTTGTTTTTTAACTACCAATACTTGTTTTACTTGTGCCGCTTGATTGAAGTTTAAGTTGCCATTTTGAGAAGCAGCAACGACAGTTGAACCAGCTCCTACAATTACAATTTTTCCATTTACAATTTTAGCTACAGAAAGATTAAAACTAGTTAAACTAATTGGCAAACTAGAAGATGCTGATACTGTCGGAATTATTTCAGAGACCGAACCATAAGTAATAGTATCTAATGCGTCAAAAACAATTGATTGATCGGCAGGCAAAATGGTTAACGTGTTACTAACAGGTATTGCTGCCTCATACTTATCATTACCCAATTGGCTAGCAGTAACTGTAACCTTTCCTGATGATTTTAAAAGCACCGTATCTCCTTTTAATGCAATAATAGTTGCATTATTAATTGCGTAAGTGATAGGTAAACCAGAACTACATGATGCTTCTAATAAAAAAGCAGTATCGGTAACAGTTTTAATACCTAGATTTGCAAACGTAATGATTTGTTGACTTTTAACAACTTTAATAACCTTGCTTGCAGACGTTGAAAGGTAATTTACTGTTCCATTCTGTGTAGCTGTTATTGTTGCCGATCCAACACCAACTATATGTATTTTCCCATTAAGAATTGTTGCTACCGAGCTATTATTGCTAGTCAAAACTACAGCTTCATTAGATTCTGTTTTTACTACTGGAGCAAAATCACTAACACCATAAATTAATGGTGAAATAGAATCCATTAAAATACTTTGAATTTTCTTCGCAACAACAATGGTTTGTGATATCGTATCTGAAGCAAAATAGTTATTATTTCCAACCTGAAATGCTTTAATTATTGAGGTTCCACCACCATTAATGGTGGCAATATTTCCTGCTAAAGAAAGTACCGCTGTATTTGAAGACACTAAATTGATAGGTAAACCTGATGATGCATTTGCTGTAATTGCAAAACTAGCATCGCCAAAGTTTTTCGATGCCAATGATCCAAAACTCATTTTTTGAGTCGCTTTGTTAATGGTTAATACATACGAAATTGTAGTTGCAGATGTAAAGTAGTTATTACCAGGCTGCACGGCCGAAATAGTAACCGTTCCAGCTGATTTAATAGATAACCATCCATTCGAAATTGTTGCGACATTGTTATCGCTCGTAGTAAATTGAATAGGTAAACCACTTGAGCAACTAGCATTTAATGCAATATCAGCATCGCCATAAGTTGCTGTTTTATTCATAGAGAATGTTATTGTTTGCGCAGCTTTTTTTACAACAATGGTATCTTTTACAGTTGCTGGAAAGAAGAGACTATTTCCACTTTGTGTTGCGGTAATTATTGCTGTACCTTCTTTTATAATTGTAATTTTTGTTCCTTGTATATTTACTATATCAGATGCCAAAGAAGTCAACTGTATATTCAATCCTGATGTTGTGCTAACATTTGCAATTAAATCAGTAACCCCTTGAATCGTATCGGGCAAAGTCAACTGAATTGTTTGCTCGCGTTTAGTTATAAATGATTTAATGGTTACATTATCGATAGCAGAATCATTATAAACGGGATACGTAGTTCCATTTGCCGTTATAATCATTGCTTTATAACTAGTTCCTTGTAATAATCCGTTTATTGTTATTGTCGTATCAGTTCCATTATAAACACAAGACCAGTTGTTACTCTTTGAACCTAATCCATATTGTTTGTTACTGGTATAACTCAAGCCATTTGTCAGTTCAACACTTGCACTTCCTGAAATATTTTCGTTTACAAATAAAAGATAACGATCGGAATTAGTTTTATTCCAAGTCATTTGAACAGTCCCTGATACTGGTTGTGATGCCACGATTAAACCACTTCCTTGATTTGGATTGTTAATTTTCAATTCATACGGACCTACATCAATAGTATCGTGTTCAATTCGTAGGTTACCGGCTAAATCAACATCAGAATATGTAATTGTTGATGAAACAAATCCCTTGTTAAAATACTGCGATGTATTCAAATGCCAATCAGTTGCAATAATTGCTTGAGTACTGTCGATCGAAAAGCCATTTCCAGTGAAAGTACTTGGCTTTTTAAATAAAGCATTTATTGAGGTTTGATTTGCGAAAATAAAGTTATTTTCAATACCAAAACTTTTAACACTATCGGGCAAAATGCAATGAGTAATGACATTACTTGGATTTATGGCACGCAAAAAGAGTGAACTTCCGACAATGGAATTAACCATTGTAACTCCTTGTGCAATTCCAATGTCATGACCATATGCATCGGAACCAATTACTCTATTATTTACAATAATTGAATTTTGAATAGTATTTGTTGTTGCCTCTTGAACAAACACACCACCACCTCGTGTGGCTGCTCCTGTTGACGTATTATTTGTAATAATACAGTTTCTTACCGTTCCACCGGCTAAAAATACACCACCACCATTATCATCGCTTGGGGCACCAACGTTTATATTATTACTTATTGTTGAGTTTTCGAGAATCGAATTACCTGACATTGCGACACCTCCACCACTATTGTAACTTGTGTTATTACGAATAACACAAAATGATGCTGTACTTGAGCCTTCAAGACTTAATCCACCTCCCACTTTACTTTTGTTATTTGCGATTAAACAATGGTCAATGTGTGTTGAACCAATTAGATTAACGACACTATTATATTGATCGGCAGGGTACGTTGAATTATTGGTAATAATACAATTCGTAATAGTTCCGGCACCAAGTCTTATTGCTCCACCTTCAAGGGATTGTGCATTCGCTTCTTGATGATAATCGCTAATAGTTAAGCCATCGAGCAATGTATTAGCATTTTCGCCCCATCCTTCAACTAAATACGGTAAACCTTCATAATCAGGATCAGGTGCATTATTAGCAGCTTGTGGATCTGATTTCAAAATTGTTGGTGTAGCAAATTCCCAAGCTTCTATTATTTTATTGTTATCAATATCAGCTTTTACACGTTGATTAATATCTGTTTCGTTTCCTGCAAATCCACCATAAATTTTTTCATTACCTGAGAGGATTATATTATTCATGGGATTAGTTTTTGAATTAATGTAATATGTACCTTGTTTTATCCACACTTCGCCAGCTCCTAGGTCAGTAGCAGCGGTCAATGAACTTCCAGGCAATGCGTTAGCCCAACTGTTTCCCGAATAATTCCCGGCTCCAGTTTGAGTTACAAATCTGTGTGAATAATATTCGTTAGAACCAATATCAATTATGCCATATTGTATACGAGGATTGCCATATAAATCTAATGAAACTTGATTGAGTGAACCAACATTCGGCATTCCTGCATTAATAGCTGGCGATGTGCCTTTTAGTTTGTATGAAATGGTGTCAACAAAGCCATAAGTTGTAACAAAGTCATAAGCTAATATATTGCCAAGCAAAATGTTGGTTGCAGAATCCCGAAAAAGATTCCGAACTATCGAATATTTAATTGACATTTCACTATTGTATCGTTTTGGATCAAATCCATAATCAATTTCATCTGTTATTAGTGAATTTAATATTTTTGAATTAGTTAATATAGCTTTACTACCATTTTTAGCAATAGTACTAGATACTAAACTTGTATATGCCAATTCAACTCTGCCTACATTGTTTACTATATTACTATTATTGATAGATCCAGCTCTATATACCCTAATGGCAGCACCTGTTTTGTTGTATGCAATATTACATGACACAACATTACCGCCCGCATTTATAAAAACTCCAGCTCCTCCATATCCTTTGTTTTTTGTAATGGTACTATTTGAAAGTGTTCCTGTTTCATTTATAAAAACACCTGCCCCCATTGCTCCTGATCCAATTATTCCTATAGCTTCACAAACATTACTTGCAATATAACACGAATCAATTATTGTATTATTTGCAATAATACCTCCTCCAGCATTCGAACCTACGTTTTTTTGAATCACACTTCGGATTACGCTTCCTTTATTAATAAATATTCCTCCACCATTATTTTCCTCATCAGATGGATTCCATCTCATTATCTTGTATACCGCATCCCATTTCTGAATTGCTGCATTCCCCTCCTGCACCGTGAATCCATCAAGCAAAACGCCTTCAAGATTGCTTTTTTTCTGAAAAACTACGTGATAAACATTATTGCTCGAATCAGCATCTTTTTGAATGTTGCCACTCAAAACGGTTTCGTTTGTAAATTCCCATGCAGATATTTTATTGTCAGCATTTTTGTCGCTTTTGCTTCGATCGTTAATTGCTTTTTCCGTTCCTGCAAAACCACCAAATACAGCTACTTTGTTTCGTAAGGCAAAGGTTTTTGTTCTTTCATCGATTGGGTTACTATTCTTTAAAGTATCTTGCGTTGGATAATAGGTTCCCGCAGCAATCCAAATTTGTCCTCCTCCAGCTTCAGATAAAGTATTAATAGCATTTTGCAACATTGATCCAGAATAAGCATTTGCCCAACTAGTTCCATCCAATAATCCTGCACCTTGTTGACTAACATATTTAATTGATTGTGCTTGAGCTATATATTGTACAAAGACAAAACTTAAAAAGATTAAAACTTTTTTCATTTTCATAAATTATATTAATTAGTGTATTTTCCGCCAAAAGTAAATAAAAAAGCCTCAAACAATTTTGGTTGTAGAGGCTTTTTTACGTTTTGTTAAAAACTTTATTCTTTTATAAAATGTGTAAAATGGACACTTTCGAGATCTGTAATTTTTACGGTATATACTCCCTTTATTAAAGATTCAATTGGAATACTTATACTGTTTTCATTTATAATTTGTGTATTTATTAATGTTTTTCCTTGTACATCAATGATTGAAACAAGACTTTTATTTATACCATGAACAACTATATAACTATTTGCAGGATTTGGATAAATTAATGCATTATTTGAATGTAAATCTTCGACTTTTGTAAGTTCCGATTCTGCCATATTGGACAACGATTGGCTAAATGGTCCACTATCGGATTTTAAAATTCCTTGAACAACGCATTGTGGATTTTTCTTAACTATAACTCTGTAATATTGTGAACCTAAAGGCAATGTATCGAGATATTCTGTTCCAACACTTACACTAGCTAGATATTTTAAATCACTAGCCGTTTTACCTCGATAAATTAAATATTCCGAAGGTTTAAAATCGCCCGACTCATCAATATATTCGGTCCAATCTATTACAGCTGTACCGGGTATCATACCTTGGCTTGCTCCCAAAAATATAGTTTGATGCGATGGACTTAGCGCTGATTCATTTTTACATTTATCGATAACTGAAATTGCATAACGGGAAGCCATAATTTTTGGGTTCGATAATGCATCGTTAAATACAGAATATTCACTTTGATTTATATTGCCAATCTTTTGATAACCAAATGCGCCCCATTTGTATATATTATATCCATCAACAGTATTATCTATTTTTTTCTCCCAAACGACTTTGTTTTTACCAGTTATAGAGTCTACTGTAATCAAACAAATTTGTGTTGGTGCTACAAAGGTTTTAACGTCATTATTTGCAGAAATAGTACAGCCTAAACTATCGGTAACTGTAACGGTATATTTACCTTTGGTTAAATTTGTGTTTTTGTTTACAACGATTCGATTATTCCATATATACGTATATGGTTTTGAACCTCCTGAAACAACCGTTTCGATACTTCCATTCGATAAATTACAAGCAGCATCAATTGTTGAAAAATGTAATGATAACGCATTCGGTTGCGTAATCGTAATAATTCTTGAAGCTAAACAACCTTTAGAATCAAATGCATTGAGAGTATATGTTCCTGGAAATAAACCTATATTTTTTTGATTACTAAACCCATTACTCCAATTGTAGATATACGGAGCCACACCTCCTGATGCTTTTGCTTCTATAGCTCCATCGCCACGAGCATTACAAGTAACATTTTGTACAATAGTTGAAACATTTAAAGCCGAAGGTTCTGTTATTTTTATTGAGACAGGAACAGAACTACTACAAGCATCGGTAACAGTTATTATATATGTTTCTGCAATAAGGTTATCTAAAGTGTCGCTATTATTTTTCCCATTAAATAAATACTTGTAAGGACTATTTCCACCATTTGCAATTATAATTGCTTTTCCATTGTTTTCACCAAAACAGTTTACATTGGTTATATTCGTTTTTACATGTAATGACGATGGCTCAGAAATAGTAATTGATTTAACTATTGAATCTTTACAATCGTTATTAGAAACTGTAACGGTATAATTCCCGGCAATTACATTTGTTAGTGAATCGGAAGTATTTCCAGTATTCCATTTATACTCGTACGATAATGTACCACCATAGGCAACAATCGCAATTTTTCCATTTGACTTTCCATTGCAAGTAACGTCTGAGTGCGATTCCTGAACTGAAAGTTTCGATGGTTCGGCAACTACTGTTGAATTTGATGACATACAATTTTGAGCATCAACCACATTTGCCGAATAATATCCAGCAAATAATCCAGTAACTATTGAACTATGTTGTCCCGAACTCCAATTAATGTAATATGGTGGAGTTCCACCCTGAATTGATGTAGCTATTTCGGCATTCCCTTTGCCATTACAAGTCGCATTTGTGGTATTAAGTATTACACTTAAAGGCTGTGGTTCATATACATTTATTTGTATAGAATCGATTGCTCCACAATAATCGGTTACTTTAACGGCATAGATTCCCGCTCCAATATTTGATAAAGACGCTGAAGTCGATTTTAAACTATCATTCCAAAGATAAGTGTATGGAAATACTCCTCCAACTGGTAACACTTGAACACTACCATTTATTAAACCCGAACAAGTAGGATTGTTTACATTGAATTGTAAAAGTAATTCTACTGGCTGTGATATTTGAATCGATTTAGTTATTGTTGCATTACAAGCATCGGTTAGAGTACAAAAATAGGTTCCCGATTGAACATTAAAAATTGAATCTGTAATTGAACCTGTATTCCAAATATAAGTATATGGTAATGTTCCTCCACTAACAGATACATTAGCTTTTCCTTTTAAAGCACCATAACAACTATTATCTATTGCAGAAATGTTTGCACCAATTTTAACTGGTTGTGTTATTTCAACACTAGTGTTCGATAAACAACCTTTTGAATCGATAACATTTACCGAATAATTTCCTGCAAACAATCCAACAGCAGTTTGCCCGTTTTGAAGATTATTCCAATTATATACATAAGGTGCATTTCCACCAGTTACAGCTATTGTAGCCGAACCATCTGAACCACCGTAACAAGTAATATTCTGTTTAGAAGATATTATGCTTGTTAATACTTCGGGTTGATTTATGGTTACAGATTTTACAACAGATGCAGAGCAATCGTCAGTAATGGTTACTGTGTACAATCCAGGTTTTAATTGGGAAATTTGAAGAACGTTCGTAACAGAATCGACTATTCCTTTTGAAATTGTTCCATCACCATTCCATGCATACGAATAATTCTTTTTACCACCTGAAACGGCAACCGATATAGATCCATTTTGCTGACCATAACAACTTACATTTATTGGATTAATTGAAACAGCTAAGGCCGGAAGTTGTGATACGGCAATCGATTGGTTTGCTGTTAATTTGCAAGCATCTTTTACAACCAATGAATAGGTCGATGGTGGAACATTTAATAAATACGAAGTTGTTTGGCCATTATTCCAAGAATAAGAATAAGGAGTTTTTCCACCTGTAATTTGCGATGATACATTTCCATTTGTTCCATTACAACTTGAGAATGTAGTAAAAAGATTTACAGACGGTACATCATAAACACTTATGGTATACTTCTTAAAATTTGGAGAAAAGTCTGTACAATAATCGTTTTTTACTTCGACTCTAAAATCTTGATTGACTTCGCCAACTGGATATGAAAAAGAATTTGCTGTAGTCAACCAAGTTGAAACATAATTGCCTGTTATCCAACGATAAAAAATTGGTGTAGAACCAGTTGCAGTTGCATTAAGTTGAGCTAAGCTATCTCTACAAATTGTTGAATAAGGACTAGAAATTGAAGTCACTGATGCAGGTGTCTTAACGTTCAATTGAACATTAGTTGAAACAGGATTGGCACATAAACCAGTAACTCTACAACGATAAATATATCCATTTATAGAAGTATTTGGTGGAACAATTGAAAGTGTTCCAGATTTAAAATTTGAATATATTGATTGCAATCCAGCATCAATAACGTTCCATGATGAACCATTATAATATTCCCAAGAATAAAGATAGGTATAATTGAGCCCCGAATTTATTGGTGAAATCTGCACAGGAATAGTTCCTTGACTTCCAATACATGTATTAATTGACGAAATTAATGGACTTATTGCAACCTGTTCGTTAACTGCCTGTGTTGGAGCAACAACTTTTGAATGTAGTGATTCACTTACAGCCGAACCACAACTATTTGAAGCTGTTAATTGATAATCGTAGGCATTAAAATCGGCTGGACTTATAGCCAAATGTATGCTATCGATATATGAGTTGTAGATCCCTGTTACAACTCCATTCGAATAGGTTGCACGTTGCCATCCGAAAACAATTGTATCTGCATATTTATTATAAACACTTACATCGGGCGCAACATCAATCACTTTACCTGGACAATAATATGGTAGAACTGCAAAATTATTAATTAAAGGTTTTGTTGATCTTAAAATTGTAATCGAATCGGATGTTCTGGTTATGTTTGAATAGGTAACGGTAAATCGTAAATAAGTTTTATCGTAATAAGATGTAAAAAAAGTATTATAAGCAAAATTAAACGATGGCGATGTTCCACCAGATATTGGAATCCAGTTCGTTGTATCAATTGTTTCTTTAATTATTACCCCTTTTGTACTACCCAAAATAGCATTAAGAGATTTAGGTAATGCATTTATTAAAATTCTCGTTGGTGCAGAATAATGTCGTTTATAATACCACTGAATTGTATAACCCGAAATTGTAGAAACTGGAGTATAAGTTGTAGTACCTTTTAAAAGTGCAAAGGTTTTTATATACGAATCGAAAGAAATTGTTTGATTCGGACATATTCGAGATGAATTAGAAACCGAAGTTCCATTTAAATTCATTGTTTCAGCTGTAATCGTTGTAATATTTATTGGCTTAATGATTATTTGGGATACAGCAGAAAAACCAATGAATAATGCTATTATTGGGAAAAGAAACTTTTTCATTTTATAGGTAATTTTATTTGTTTATAAATCTAAAATTCTTAAACAAACTTACAAAAAAAGCCATTGCAAATAAAATGCAATGGCTTTTTTTGTAATAATTAATTAACGTAACGAATTGCGAGTCCTTTATTTACAGTTTAATAAGCTGAGTCAAAGTTACACTTTCATCGGAAGTTGTTTTTATAAAGTATACTCCTTTATCTAATATTTCAACAGATAAATTCGCAATTGATTCGTTAACCATTGCTTTCGTTAAAACAACTTGACCTTGAACATTTACTATTTCGACTTTCGCATTTACTGATGTTCCAAAAGAAACCGAAATGTTATCTTCTGCAGGATTTGGATAAACACTAACTGAATTTTGTGCTGTTAATGCACTTTCTGTTAATTCCGATTCTGCTAAATTAGATAACGATTGCGAAAATGGACCACTATCTGATTTAAGTTTTGTAGTGAAAATAGTATCTGGAAGGTCGTATTTAATTTGATATAAATCGCCTTTAATTCCATCAACATCATTAAATGCATAACTATTATTTCCCGAAGAAGCTGCTAGCGATTTTATTCTTTTACCATTTCTATAAATATTATATGTAGATAAGCTAACACCTAAATATCCATTCCACGATAATTGGTTCGCATTTGTTGATTCGCTATAAACGGCCTGTAAAAGCATTGTTTGATGAACAATTGGACTTTCAACAGTAGTACCACAATTATCCGTTGTACTTAATTTGTAACGATAAATTTGTTGCAATGGAGTCACATCCTTATCAACAACATAAGAAGTATCGCCAAATAAAGTTGTTCCAACTGGTTCGAATTTACCTGCCGAAGTTGTTTCGCGAAGTACGGTGTACGATTTTGTGTTTTTTGCAGAACTTCTATTCCAAGCTAATACAATATTAGTAGGTCCAAGAATCGTTGCTACTCCTAATTCTTCGTTAAAAGGTTGTTTAACTACAACTTTAACAGCATCTGTATTTTTACAACCCGAAGCATTCGAAACAGTTACTGTATAAATAGCTGAAGACGAAACAGTAATTGTTTGAGCAGTTATTCCTGTACTCCATTTATACGATGTTAAACCAGCTCCAGCATCTAGTACTTTGAGCGATGAAGGACAAATACTATCGTTAGCTCCTAAATCGACTGTTGGTAATGCATTGACAGAAATTTGTGCGGAAGCAGAAGTAACACAATTATATGCATCTTTAGTTTCAACAGTTACTGTTTGTGCAGAAGTTGCCGTAAACGAATTGGATGTTAACGAACTGTTATTATTCCATTTAAAGGTCGAGTAACCATTTAAAGAATAAAGTACCGATGAACCTGCACAAATTGCAGTATCGTTTCCTAAAGAAACAGGTTTACTAATTGAAACTAAAACGGTGTCGTAATATTTAAATAATCCCGATTGTGCAATTACTGAATATTTAATATTTGCAGTTGGCGTTACAGTAATCGTAGCTGTTGTTGCACCATTACTCCAAGTATATTTGGTTAATGCTTTATCCGAAACAGATAATGTGATAGCAGAGCCTTTACAAATTGTAGTATCAGGTGATGTAATACCAATTACATTTATATAAGTTTTAACTTCAGATGAATCCAAAAGTCCATTATTTCCTGCAACAAATAACACATCGTATTTTCCAACTTTCGAATATTTAATTGTTGGATTTAAATCGTTCGAACTTGCTGGAGTTCCACCTACTAATGTCCACTCATATCCATCTGATGCTTGACCAGTAACAGAACCATGGAAGTAAACCTGATCGTTAACTCCAACATTTGTTCTTTCTGCCATAAAATTAACTTCTGGTTTACCTGTCCAAGTATTTTGAACAGCTACTGCTTTTTGATTACAAACAACACTTACTTGACTTGAAAGTCCTGATTGATCGGTTGCTGTAAAGGTTATCATTTCCGAGCCAACCCAGTTTTTATCTATTACGGTTAAATAAGCTTTTCCATTAACAATTGAAACTGTTAATTTATTCGATTTACTTACCGTCCATACTATATACGAACTTGCGGTATAATCATCAGAAACATATTTTGTTAGATTAATTGGTTGAAAAGAAACGGTACTTGTTTGTTCTTGTACTGGTATTTGAACAAGTACAGGTGCCTCATTTATTTTATTAGAAACGCTAAATTGAATATACATTGTTTTTGTTAAACCTTCATTATCTGAAGCAGTAACGATTATCGAATCGATTCCTGTCCATGAGCTAACTTTTGGATTAACTGTTAATACACCGTAAGAAATTGACGCTTGTAAATTTGAATTCGTAGCAACAGTCCAAACAATATCTGTTGGTTTTGTATAATCGTCTTTTACATTTTGCGATAAAGTTACAGGAATAAATGTACCACCAACTATCATCGATTGTTTTGGCACTGATGTTAAAATAGGTGCAGTATTAGCTGCAGAAGAAACTGTTACAGGAATATCTATTGTCGATGATTGATTATCTTGGTCAACAACTACAACGTTAATTGTTCCTGTAAGTGCTGTTTGAGCATTTTTAGGAGTAATTATCAATGAATCTCCAACAACTGTAACAATGAAATTTGCATCTGTCGATGTCACAAAAGTAAGATTGTTTAAACTAGTTTTATCATCAACAACTAAATCTGTTAAAGCTATAGTAATATTAGTCGTTCCCGTTTTAACAACTACAGGTTCAACAGGTATTATTACTGGAGCTTTCGAAGCAGAAATGAATACTTCAATCGAATCGATTATTGTTTTATCTTGGTTAAATGCATAAACTCTAACGGTATCGATTCCAATTGCTGTAACAACTCCAGTATAATCTACTGCTAAACTTGCCATATTCGTCGATTTCCAGAAAATTGTTTTATTTGTTGCATTAAATGGTGTAATTATGGCTTCAATATTTTTCGATTCACCAACTATCATTTGCAAAGGACTTGTAGGTAATGTTATTTTTGACATCGTAATATCTATAGCAGAAACGCTTGCAATACTTACTGCTGTTTTTTGTCCATCAACACTTTGAGCAATAATTTTAGCAGAACCAACTGAAATTGCTGTTACCATTCCATTTACATCAACTGTTGCAATTGTAGAATCAGAACTTGTCCAATTTACCAACTTATTCGATGCATTTAAAGGTAAAATAAATGCTTTTAAAGGAACGATTTCTCCAACTTTTAAACCTATTGTTTGAGGAATATAAATAGATTCAGCTGGAACAGAGACTACTACATAACAATTTACTGTAATTGCAGTTCCATCGGTTGTTGTTGCTGTTATTTCTGTAACTCCAGCTCCAACAAATGTTACCAAACCATTTTGATCTACTGTTGCAATTGATGCATCAGATGATTTCCAAAGTAATGTTTTGTAAGTTGCATTAGAAGGTAGAATCGTTGCCGAAAGCATATATGGCGTTGCAGTTAATGCAACATTTATTGTAGAAGTATTTAGTGTTACTGATGTAATATCGATTGCTCCTACTAATGAATTTTTGAAATCATAAATTGCTTTATTTAATGCAGCTGTTGATAAGGAAACTTCGATTTGACTAGAACTTGATGCATTTAAAACAGCTTTCGAAACAGTATTTTGATCTTTTAATGCTGCCATTAATGTAGGCGAATATTGTCCTGCATTTGTTCCAAGTTGATTTGGAGTTATATAAGAAATAATATAGTCGGAATATTCTATAGCTCCTTTAAGTTGCGATTTGTCGATAACTGGCTCAACAACTTCAACTATAAAAGTTGCAAATTTTGTTGGATCTTCGATCGAAGCAACAACAATATTTACACTTCCTTTTGCTATTCCTTCGATTACTCCATTTTGATCGACAGTTGCTATTGCCGAATTACTTGAAGTCCATGTTACAGCTTTATTTGTAGCAGTAGATGGATATACATAAGCACTGGCTGATTTATCTGTTGCTCCAATTAAAACCTTCATAGATCCCGATATATTTGCAAATACTTGCGAAACAGCTATGTGTTGAATTACTTCAACATTTACAGAATCGTGATACCAAGTGGTGTCTTTTCCAGATATCTTATATTCGTTCGAAAATGCATAAATCCAAAAATTCCCAGCATTCGGAGGAGTTACAGGTAATGCAGTTCCATTTCCTAAAGAACCTTTATCACTAGAATTATTAGCATTAATATAATACCAAATAATTTGTTGACTTGTAGCATTCATTGGTATTGTTTGAGCATGGAAAATAAACGATTGCCCTACTTGTAGATTTTGAGATCCATCTAAAATTTTCATTCCAGAAACAGGAATTTTCACCGTAACAACTTGTTTAGCTTTAAAGGCCGTGATTTCAGTATTTAAAGTTCCAACAGCTTGATCAACTTGTGCTTGTGTTGCTATAGCGTTTTGAGTTATTGCAATTGCTACATCTATTGCTGATTTTAAATTAGCTTTAGAACCTAATGGATATTGACCAGCTAAAGTTCCTTCTATTGCATTATTATATAATATTTGAGCTTCTTGAATAGTAGATTGTAAGGCAACTTTATTGACTATAATACTTTTCACTTGGAACGTTGTAACTGCAGATGTTAAATCTATAACAGCCTGATCAATTTGTGCTTGTGTTGAAGTAGTATTTTGATTAATTAAAATTGCCGAATTAATTGCCGATTGTAATATTGCCTTTGAACCTACTGGATATTGACCTGTTGCTATTCCTTCTGTTGACATTGTATATAATGTCTGTGCATCTTGAATCTTCATGGTCAATACCGTTTTTGTTGTTGTAATCGATTGTGAAACAGTAACAGTACAACTTGCCAAAATTGCTGGATTTGATTGCGAAATTGCTTTAATTGTACAACTTCCAACTTTCATTCCTGTTACTAAACCTTGCGAATTTACAAAAGCAATCGATGAATCAGAACTTTTCCATGTTAAAGCAGTATTTGATGCATTCGAAGGTATAATTATAGCGGTTAATGGTACATTTTGTTGATTAACATTTATGTTCATGTTTGACATGTTAAGGGATACAGCGGAAACTGCAATACCTTCTGATATAACGTTTATTGTACTCGTTGCTTTTATTGTCGCATTAACACTTGAAGTTGCTGTTATTATTACCGTACCGCCAGAAGTACTTGTAGGAGTAACTACACCTCCAGAAGAAACTGTCGCAATAGCAGTATTTGAAGAAATCCAATTTACAGTCTGATTCGAGGCATTAGATGGATTGACTATTGACGTTAATTGTAAAGTATTTGATGTTAGTAACGATAGTGTACCAGTTGGACTTATTGTTAATGATGTTGGTAATATCGAAGTTACTATATGTAAAATTAGAGAACCTGAAATACCACTTCCATCGGTAGCAGAATATTGAATACCACAATCGCCAGTTTGTAATCCTGATACAATACCTCCAGTTGTAATCGTAGCTAATCCACCATTATTTGTACTCCATGTTAAGGTTTTATTTGATGCATCTATTGGCAAAATAATAGGTTTTAATTTACAGGGAGTTCCAATTACTACAGTTGTATCATGCACGATAATACTTGAAATCTGACTTATGGGCTTTCCATCAACGATTACTTTTGCTGAACCATATCCAATACAACTATTGACATCTTTCCCCTTTACAGTATATATCGTTGATGCTGTTGGAGTAAATGTTTTACTATTCGTTGCAATATAGGTTGCACCATTATCCCAACTATAGGTATTGCCTCCACTAGCTGATATAAAAGTAGAACTTCCACTAGTTATAGAATCAGGTGTTGCAGTTACTGTAATTATTGGTGAACTAATCGAAATAGTAATTGCAGCTGTACCTGTACAACCTTGTGCACTAGTTGATGTAAGTGTATATGTAGATGTTGTTATAGGCGAATATTTTACTGGAGATAATGATTGTTGACCATCGTTCCATTTATACATTGTTCCACCTCCTGTTGGGATTAATGTTACCTGTGTTCCTGGACATATAGAAGTACTTGGACTTGCTGTAATTGTAATTGTTGGTTTTTGATTTACCGTTACAACCGCTTGCGCTATCGAACTACAACCCATTGGATTTGTTCCTGTAACCGAATATGTCGTTGTTGCTGTTGGTACTTTTGATATTGTTGCAACAGTATCGTTTGTACTCCATTTATAAATCTTTGCTGTTGCTGCTGTTAAATTTACAAAATTACCTTGACAAACAGATGTTTGAGTTTGTGAAATTGTAACTGTTGGTGAAGGAGTTATATTTATCAAGGCTGATGACGTAGCGATACAACCATTCGAATCAACTGCAGTGACTACGTATGTTTTATTAACCATAGGCGTTACCATTAATTCAGAATTATTAGATCCATCACTCCAAAGATAGGATACCATACCTGCAGTTGCATTTATATAAGCATTTTTCCCATTGCATATATTTTGAACTTGAGGCAATGCATTGAGAGTAGGTATCGGATTTACAGTGATATTTATTGTACTAAACACATAATCACAACCTGCTAATCCTTGTACATCTAATGAAATCGTTGTTTTTTTGTTTATTAAATCATTTGCTCCAAATGTATATGTAGGATGTAGCGTATTAGTTAGATTAAATGAACCATCACCAGAAGAAATCCATTGTAAATCTGAGTAATTTGTTGCTTGATCATCAGAGAAAGTATACGTTGGACTATAACATATAGATATATCAGAACCTAAAGTCACAGTTGGTAAATTATTTATTGTTAGATTTAATGTAATAATAGAATCACCTCCAGCTATATTTTTCAAGATTTGATTATAAGCTCCTGATGAAGTGTAGTTTGTACCATTAAAAGTATAACTTTCGCAAGCTGTAATTGAAATAGAATTTGTTGAAACTGGCATATTTAATTCAACAATTTTTGTGAATGCACTCCATTGATTAGCTGATTGATAAGCAGTCATAGATCCCATTGGAACATAAAGTGTGCAATTTGAATATTTGACATTTCCAAATACTGCTGTACTAGATGTTAAATTAACAGGAGTCGACGATAAAGAATAAACAGATGTTAATCCCGTGCAGTTAATAAATGCATATGTACCTATTGAATTAACTGAAGCTGGAATTGTAATTGTTTGTAAACTGGTACAAGAATAAAATGCTTGATTACCAATACTTGTTATTGTTGGTGGTAAAATAACAGTATACAAACTACTGTCTTCTAAAAACATATTATTATCAATCTGTGTAATTGATGAAGGTATTGTTACAAATTTTAAATGACTACAGAATGCAAAAGCTGTCATAACAATACTTGTTACAGAAGAAGGGATATATACTGAAGTTAGATTTGTACAACCAGCAAAAGCAGATTCGTTAATAAAAGTTACAGAATTTGGAATTGTAATTGTTGTCAACCCAATACAGTTTTGAAAGGCAGCATGATCAATGTATGTTACTGATGAAGGTATTGAAAATGAAGTAATAGCCTTACAATTATTAAAAGCATAAGCTCCAATTGATTTTATTGTTTGAGGCAATAAAATTGATTTAAATGTATAATTTCCAAGATTAGAATTAAAAGCTATTTCAGGTAAAACATCCGCAGGATAATCAATTAATGAAGATCCTCCTGTACCTTCTGTTCCAATATATTCAACTATAGTAACATCACTTAAATCAACAATTGAAAGATTTGGAATACTATCTCGAATAATAAGAAAGTCTCGTGCATCAATTAGTCCAGTTAATGTTAAATTTGTAGTTGAGGCTTTATCCAATTTAGTTAATACCATTGATAAAGTTCCTGCACTTGTAAGATTTATGTTTTTAAAAACTTGAGCAGACGTCATTAAAGAAATACAGAAGCTTAAAATTGCGAATAATACTTTTTTCATAATCCTTTGGTTTTATTGATGTTTTAATATCTTTTTCAACATAGTAAAAATACGAATATAAAATGAAACAAAAAACCAAATGTGTGTAACCATTCGCAAAATATTACCGTAAGTAAATCAAATAAATAAATATTATATGCCTGATTTTATGAAACTTAATAAACGATTAATAAATTTCATTTACTTATCTTCAGTCTAATAAAAAAACAGTTAAAATAATGTTTTAAATAATTTAAGTCTAAAAAAATACAATTAATCCAATCTATTTAAAAGCTTTTATATACTAAAATACATTTGCAAATAAAATATTTTGACAAATGTATTTTTCCTGTATTTTTGCAGAAAACAATTTACAATGAAAGCACAAGTTAGTATTATAATGGGCAGCACATCCGATATGCCCATAATGGAAGCAGCAGCTAAGTTTTTGAACGATATGAAAATTCCGTTCGAAATAAATGCACTTTCAGCACATCGCACACCAGAAGCAGTAGAAAAATTTGCAAAAAATGCAGAAGCAAATGGTATAAAAGCTATAATAGCAGCAGCTGGAATGGCAGCACATTTACCTGGTGTAATTGCATCGATGACTACTCTACCTGTTATTGGTGTTCCAATTAATGCTTCGTTAAGTGGTTTAGATGCACTTTTAGCAATTGTTCAAATGCCTCCTGGAATCCCAGTTGCAACGGTTGGTGTAAATGGTGGATTAAATGCAGGTATACTTGCAGCACAAATCATAGCTCAGTCTGACGAACGTGTAAAAGCAGAATTAAAAGTTTATAAAGAAACGTTGAAAGACAAAATAATAAAAGCTAACGACGAAATTAAGGGAATTAAATTCGATTATAAAACAAATTAATTCTACACATTGAGTTCCCTCATCGTAAAAAGCATTATCATATTTTTATTTCTTGGACTTTCGTTAAATGTTAAATCTGCTGACGATAGTCCAAGAAGTATTTTCGCTATTCCTGCTCACGAAATTATTAATTCAGAAAGAGCCTACAATCCTATTTCGGGAATTTCTCCAATTGCACTCAATCAAAATCGTTTAGGAATTTCTTATTCGAACCGCTATTTACTTAAAGAAACCAATACTTTTTTAGGTTTTGGATCTTATAATTTTAAATTTATAAGCATTGGATTTTCAGCAAATTATTTTGGCAATCAAGCGTTTTGGTATTCGACGCAAAGCTTTTTATTGGCTAAAAAATTGAACGAGAAATTATCGTTTGGAATTTCATTTTCGCATAGTTTTATCAATCAAGGTGCAATTTATAGCAATATTCACCAATATTCACCATCGATAGGAATAAGTTTTAATCCAATGAAAAATTGGAAATTTTCGACCGCATTGCGAAATATTTCACACAAGCAGAATTCATCATTTGGATATAACGATTTTGTAATTGGAATGAGCTATTTCGTAAAATCCATAAGTCTACATACTCAAGTTGAAAAAATGCAAAATGCTAAAACTCAATTCGATTTTATGGGTGAATACGATTTAAAGAAAAAACTCTACTTTTTGCTTCGAACATCAACGGGGAATGAACCTATAAGCCTTGGTGTTGAATGTAAATTATCGGGAATTTCGATGCTTTTTATGTTTTCCTATCATACGGTTCTTGGTTCTTCTCCCGAAGTTAGTATGTATAAAAGCTGGTAGAAATCTATTAAAAACGATATCTTTGCAAAACATACCCTTCGACAAGCTCAGGGTGACAAACGAGCTAAATTACTATTATAAATTCTAACGCTAGTCATGCTGAGCTTGTCGAAGCATCTGAATAATATAAAATGGAAAATTCTCTCAGAATAATATACATGGGAACGCCTGAATTTGCGGTTGCTCCCTTACAAAAACTAGTTGAACAAAAATGCAATGTCGTTGCGGTAATAACAGCAATAGATAAACCAGCAGGTCGTGGTCAAAAACTAAGTTATTCGGCTGTTAAAGAATATGCCTTGACTCAAAATATTCCTATTCTTCAGCCCGAAAGTTTAAAAAACGAAAACTTTTTAGAGGAATTAGCTTCGTATAAGGCTGATTTGCAAATTGTAGTAGCATTTCGAATGTTGCCTAAAGTTGTTTGGAATATGCCATCGAAAGGAACCTTCAATCTTCATGCGTCGTTATTACCACAATATCGTGGTGCAGCACCAATAAATTGGGCAATTATTAATGGTGATAAAGAAACAGGAGTTACGACCTTTTTCATTGAAGAACAGATTGATACAGGTAATGTCATTTTCCAAGAAAAAACAGCAATTTTACCCGAAGACAATATTGGAACGTTATATGAAAAACTAATGTCGATTGGTGCAAATCTGGTAATCAAAACAGTTCGAGCAATTGAGGCAAACGAGATTAATCCAGTACCACAAGCATCTATTCCAATCGAAAATCTAAAACCTGCACCTAAAATTAATAAAGGAACGTGTAAGATAGATTGGAACAGCGATGCAGAATCAATTCATAATCTGGTTAGAGGATTTTCGCCATATCCAACAGCATGGACGGAACTTGTTTTAAACAACGAAAAAACAGCCGTTAAAATCTTTTCAACAACCTTTGAAAACTCTAATTATTTGCTAACACCAGGCACAATCACAACTGATTCAAAGCATTATCTAAAAGTAGCCTGTCGAAACGGATATATTACAATAAATGATCTTCAACCAGCAGGAAAGAAACGAATGGATGCAACAGCATTTCTCAATGGCCACAAAATCAAGGAAGAAGAAAAGTTCGAATAAAGTTTTCAACAGCGAACGAACAATCGAAGGTTAGTAACCTATGTTATAAAGTTTGTTTCGGCTCACTATATTTGCTAAAATGTAATATAGGCAATGGCAGATTTTAAGAAAAAGCAACAACCACTGGGTACTCAGATCTATAGCGAACTTGGTAAGGTTCCACCAAACGCAATAGATATAGAAGAAATTGTTCTAGGGCAGTTAATGATTGAGCCCGATGCTACGATTTTGGTAATGGATCTTTTGAAACCAGAATGCTTTTACAAAGATGCAAATCAAAAAGTTTTTGCAGCAATTAGAGAATTAGCTACTCGCGAAGACCCCATCAACATGATGACGGTCATCGAAGAATTACGTAAAAAAGAAGAACTTGAACGCATTGGTGGAGCTTTTTATATAACGAGTTTAACGCAAAAAGTATCGTCGGCTGCACATGTCGAATATCATGCAAAAATTATTGCTCAAAAATTCATTCAACGCGAATTAATTCGTGTTTCTTCGGAAATTCAAAACCGTGCTTTCGATCCTGATGTTGACGTTTCTGATTTAATAGATTTTTCTGAAGGAGCACTTTTAGGAGTTTCCGAAAATAGACTAAAAAAAGAATCGAGCCCCATTGCTGACCTTATAGGTGAAGCAATTAAAAATATTCACGAAGCAGGAAAACGCGAAGATGGTTTAAGTGGTATTCCAACTGGTTTTACAAAAATCGACCGAGTAACATCCGGTTTACAACCTTCCGACCTTATAATTATTGCAGCTCGTCCTTCAATGGGAAAAACAGCTTTCATACTTTCGATGCTTCGAAATATGGCTGTCGATCATAATATTCCAGTTGCGATGTTTTCGCTCGAAATGGCTAATATACAATTAGTAATGCGTTTAATTGTAAGCGAAACAGAGCTCGAACATGGTAAAATTAAAAACGGGAAATTAACCACCGAAGAGTGGAAAATACTTGAAGAACGCACTAAATCGTTACTTGCTGCTCCTATTTTCCTTGATGACACTCCTGCCCTTTCGATTTTCGAATTCCGTGCAAAATGTCGTCGTCTTCATCAAAAGCATAAAATTCAATGTGTGTTTGTCGATTATTTACAGTTGATGAATGCACCAAATGCTGGTAGTCGCGAACAAGAAATTAGTACTATTTCGCGTCAATTAAAAGCAATTGCGAAAGAATTGGCAATTCCAGTAATTGCACTTTCTCAGCTTAACCGTTCGATCGATAAAACGAACGAATATCGACCACAACTTTCGAACTTACGCGAATCGGGTGCGATTGAACAAGATGCTGATATTGTAGCATTTATTCACCGTCCAGAATATTATAAAATATTGGAAGATAACGAAGGTAATAGTACCGTAGGTATGGCCGAAATTATCATAGCTAAACATCGTAATGGTGCTTTGGAAGATATTCAATTACGTTTCGAAAAAGAATTTGCAAAATTCACCGAAAACTTCGATGGAATTTTACCTGCAAGTCTTAGCGACATTACCTTTGGCGATAAACCGAAGATGAATTTCGCATCGAAAATGAATGCTGAAAATACTTCGTTTACGAACGATTCTATTTTAATCGAATCGTTTCCAACCACAAAATTCGATCCTTTAGACGCACCATTTTAATCGATGAAAAGTAAAAATATCATACTTATGCTTCGACAAGCTCAGCATGACATACAGACTACGAACGTCACCCTGAGCTTGTCGAAGGGTATAGTATCTAGATTAATTATTTAGTTAATACATGAAATATTACAAATTCATACTAATAATACTATTAGCATTTCCAAAACTTGTAAGTGGATTTGGCTTTCTTATTCCAATGGATGAAAAACAAAAAGATCATCTAAAGGCTTATGGAGTTTGCTATTGGGCATTACAAAATTCGGTCGATGCTAAATGGTTGCTTAATTATCGTGGTGGAAGTTTCTTACTCGATTATCGTTCGGAGCTTAAAACAGAATGCGATATTCGTGGAGTTTCTTACGAAATAATTGCTGATGCTCAAGTAAATGCTATTATTGCTGAAATTGCTCAGCCCGAAGTGAATATGGATGTTGTAAAATTAGAAAAAGCACCAAAAATGGCTGTCTATTCTCCAAAAGATAAACTTCCATGGGATGATGCCGTTACGTTAGCACTTACCTACGCTGAAATTCCTTACGATGTAATCTACGATGAAGAAATTGTAAAAGGAGCTCTCAAAAAATACGATTGGTTGCACATGCATCACGAAGATTTTACTGGACAATATGGTAAATTTTATGCAAGCTATCATTCTGCTCAATGGTATGTCGACCAAGTTGCAAATGCAGAAGCAATGGCTAAATCACTTGGATTTACAAAGGTTTCGCAATTAAAATTATTTGTTACCAAATCGATTAAAGAATTTGTTCGCAATGGAGGTTTTCTCTTTTCAATGTGCTCGGGAACCGATTCGTTCGACATTGCTTTAGCTGCTGAAAACGATGACATCTGCGAAAGTATGTTCGATGGCGATGCAGCAGATCCAAACCAACAATCGAAACTCGATTTCTCTAAATGTATGGCATTTACAAATTTCAAATTAGAGACAAATCCAATGGTTTATGAGTTTTCGAATATTGATGTAACAGATACTCGTCGTGTTCCTCAAGATCAAGATTTCTTTACTTTATTCGAATTTTCCGCAAAATGGGATCCCGTTCCATCGATGTTATGTCAAGATCATACGAATATGATTCCTGGTTTTATGGGCCAAACCACAGCATTTAACAAAGATGTAATAAAATCGGATGTAATAATAATGGGCGAACTTAAAACAGCAAATGAAGCACGTTACATTCACGGAACCTTGGGAAATGGAACTTGGACCTTTTACGGTGGTCACGATCCCGAAGATTTTCGCCATTTTGTTGGCGACCCACCAACAGAATTAGCAAATCACAAAAATTCACCTGGATATAGATTGATATTAAATAATGTACTGTTCCCTGCGGCAAAAAAGAAGAAACAAAAGACCTGATTTTTAATTCTTAATTCTTAGTTATTAATTTTTAATTTAATAAACATGGAACTTAAAAACTCTTACTTACACTGCAATTCGTTGAACACAATGAAAGAACATTCTAGTTCTGTAAACGAAAATGTTCAACTATCAATGCCTCATCATGTATCGGACAAAAATGAGAGAAGATTGCAACAATCGCCAATGAATAGAAAACTCGATCAAAGAGTTTTGAATCAACGATATGGGTACAAAAATTAAAGGATTTTTATAATTCAAAGAAACTCATATTTACTTTACCCCATTTGCGTTTTTCGACAAAAAATGGAAGTTTCGATAAATCGGTTTCGATGGCATGTTCAACAATTAAAACGCCATCGGTATTTAATAATTTCTTTTCGAAAACAAGTTGTGGAACTTGTTCAATTCCCTTTAAATCGTATGGTGGATCGGCAAAGATTATATCAAAGCTTTTCGTACAAGCCTTCAAAAAAGAAAAGACATCGGCTCTTACAACTTTAGCCTGATTACATTTCAGTTCTTTACATGTCTTTTCAATAAAACTGGTATGTTTAGCATTAATATCTACACAAACAATATCTTGCACACCACGAGATAGAAATTCGTAACTTATACTTCCTGTTCCGGCAAATAAATCGAGAACCGATAATTCGTCTAAATCGTAGCGATTTCCAAGTATATTAAAGAGGCTTTCTTTCGCCATATCGGTTGTTGGACGAAGTGTTAAACCTGCAGGTGGATTAATTATTCTCCCCTTAAATTCGCCCGAAACTATACGCATGAGAAAACATTAAGCAATGATACATATTGAACTAAAGAGACTTCATCGAAGACATAACTAAAGCGCTGCAATTCATCTCTATAACTTACAAAATTTATATTTTTAACGAACAATTTAGCTTGAATTAATAATTCCGATTCGTAGCCTATTTGCCCCATAAAAGTAAGTTCGTTTATTTCGGGATTTAACTTTAACTGTTCGTAAATATTCATCAAGAAATACATAAAATCTTTACTGTTTGAGTATGCAAAAGAGTTTGATAAAACAAGGCTATCTCCATCAATTACAATTACATCGAAGAAATCTTTTTCAACATTTACATATAATTTCTTTTTCGAAACTTTATTTTTGTTAATCATCAAAATACTTTCGATGAGTGGCGTTGTTTGATGCATAAAATTTGCATTTCTAAATCGTTCAACAGCAATATCTTTCAACCATTGAGGAATTGCGAATACTGAATACATCGAACCATTTCTGATAAACGAATATTCCACAGAATCGTCGAAATCGAGCGTATGATTAAAGTTTAGAAATTTTGGAGCTAGTTCTTTTTCGAATACTGCTTCGGGAACCAAAGTCGATTTATTTGTGACAAATAGAATCTTTACAGATTTAAATTCAACAGAAAATAGTTGATTCGCGAGAAAAGCAGCAACTTCCTTTTTGTGTTCAGCCAAAGAAAGATATTCGACAATAGTTGATTCAATCAAACACACAAAACGATTTTCAAAAGAATCGAAAACAATAGCCGAACATTTCTTTGAAGAAACACTCAAAGCAAGCTCATAACGACGTGCTTCTTGCTCGTTGAACCTTGCATCTTTCAATACTTTTATTGTCGATTCGATTGTCATTTACATTAAATATCTTTTCGCCTACATCTTGGTAAATCAAAGAAATTTACCCGTACTTTTGTATTGTGTTTTGAATTACAAACCTACGGATTTTTCAAGACATTCAAAACACTGATTTTTGGGGTACAATGATAAAAGATTTCGCAGCCACTGTCATAAAAAAACATCTGAAGCACGATCCTACTTCAAGTCAGGAGCATGCAATTGGATTATTGTCGGAATATATTACCAATGCCGATCGCGAAGAAGTTTTTATTCTTAAAGGTTATGCTGGTACTGGAAAAACAACATTATTAAGTGCTGTAATAAATACCTTAAATGAATTCAAACTCCAATCTGTTTTACTTGCTCCGACTGGTCGTGCTGCTAAAGTTTTGTCGAAATATTCGGGCAAAGAAGCATTTACTATTCACAAGAAGATTTATCGTCAAAAATCGTCGGTTAGCGAGCAATTTGTTCTAGATGTTAATTTGCATTCGAATACCATTTTCATAGTTGACGAAGCCTCGATGATTTCGGACAGTCAAGCCGAATATTCTATTTTTGGAACAGGATGTTTGCTCGTCGACCTAATAACTTACGTTTTTAATAATAAAGGTTGTGGATTAATTCTAACTGGTGATACAGCTCAGCTACCACCAATTGGTCTGAATACAAGTCCGGCACTGGAACCTACATATATCGAACGGAGTTTTTTACGAAATACAATCTCAACATCGCTTACCGATGTGGTTCGACAAACACAGATGTCGGGCATTTTGCATAATGCAACCGAAATTCGTAAATTAATTTCGACCGAAAAGCCAAACACGCCAAAATTCAGAACCTCAACATTTCCCGATATTTCTAAAATAGCTAATTCCGAACTATTGGAAACGATAAACAGTTGTTACGACCGCCAAGGAATTGACGAAACCATAATAATAACTCGTTCGAACAAACGGGCAAATAAATACAACGAAGGAATTCGACGCACAATTCTCTATAAAGAAGAAGAAATTTCGTCGGGCGATTATGTTATGGTAGTAAAAAACAATTATTTCGACCTCGAAAAAGTTGAAGAACTTGCTTTCATAGCAAATGGCGATATTGCACAAATAATGAGAATTAAAAGACACGAAAACCTATATGGATTAAGGTTTGCCGATGTAACACTTCGATTTCCCGATTACAAAGATTTGGAGCTTGAGCGTAAAATCATACTTAACACTTTAACATCGGAAACAGCATCGATGAGTGGTGAAGAATATAAGCAATTGGTTAATCAAGTACTCGAAGACTATCCAAATGTTAGAACAAAAAAAGAAAGAGTAAAAATATTTCGCGAAGATCCTTATTTAAATGCCTTACAAGTAAAATTTGCGTATTGCATTACATGTCATAAAGCACAAGGTGGACAATGGGAAAATGTATTTATCGATCACGATTATTTGCCAAACAGTATATTAGAAATTGATAATCTTCGATGGTTTTACACAGCAGTTACAAGAGCTAGTAAACACCTGTATTTATCTAACTTTAAGGAAGATTTCTTCGAATGATTTTTAAAACTTTTCAACAACAAGTACATTTATATTAAAATATATATACTTTTACATATGAATTTATATAGTGTAAATTGTTAACCTGCAAACTCTAATGGACGACATGCAAAAAGTTGCTACTTCACACAGCCCTGCAATATCTTTTGATGCTGCAACTGGTCTTCTAATAATTGAAGGTCACTCAATCCCAGAAAACCCAATAAATCTATTTCAACCTTTAATGGAAGAAGTTGTAAAATATTGCGAAAAACCAGCTTCCAAAACAAACGTTGAATTACGTTTCGATTATTGCAATACTTCGTCGGTAAAATGGATTTTTCATATACTCGAAAAGTTTGAACGCATATATGTATATGATAAACAAGTTGTTGATATTAAATTCTTTTATTCTGATGAAAATACCTTAGAAATGGGGAAATATCTTCAAATAAATTTAGCTATACCAATAGACCTTATTGCAATACAATGATAAATAGCTAATAATAAACAATTTACCATTTATAAATTCTAATTTAAATTTCAAAATCAACATATTTATAAATATTTACATTTTTTTTTTAACAGCTATTGTTTATTAGAAAAATATATTTGTAAATTTGCACCTCAGATTTTGAAAAGATATTACATCAAAGAATATGTCAAGAAAGTGTCAAATAACAGGAAAGAAAACGATGGTTGGGAACAACGTATCGCATTCTAACAGAAGAACGAAAAGAGTATTTAAACCAAATCTTTTTGTAAAGAAATTTTATCTTGCAGAAGAAGACGTTTGGATTAATTTAAAAGTATCGGCTGCAGGCTTACGTACCATTACTAAAATTGGTATTGAAAAAGCTTTAACAAAAGCTGTTAACAACGGTAAACTATTTTAATACAATAAGAAATGGCAAAAAAAGGTAATAGAGTTCAGGTCATCATGGAATGTACCGAACATAAAGATAGTGGAATGCCGGGCACATCTCGATATATCACAACAAAAAATCGTAAAAACACACCTGATAGATTGGAAAAGAAAAAATACAATCCAATCCTTCGTAAAGTAACCGTTCACAGAGAAATTAAATAATGTAAGCTATGGCAAAGAAGACAGTTGCATCACTACAAAAAGGTTCTAAAGACTTTACAAAAGTTATTAAAGCCGTGAAAAACGAAAAAACAGGTGCTTACAGTTA